>JACCDZ011435100.1_pt1 | contig 72948 bp, 67 predicted proteins | sample 7449551 | NCBI WGS metagenome assembly JACCDZ01 (sample SAMN15323452, study PRJNA562643) | freshwater metagenome | isolation source: river surface water | place: USA:Blue River Watershed | collected 2017-08-18
AGGTTCTCTCAAGCCCCCTCTTTGAAATGGAGGGATATTTCAAAAAAAATAGAGGGAAATACTTTGAAAAACTTTTTCAAATCTCTTCAAAGAATGATTGGGAAGGATGGATTCGTTTTTTTCTAGAAGGAGTTATTGAACAGGGTGAAAAAATGAGCTCAATGAAGACATTGAGCTCATAATAGAAAGCTATCAGCCGCAGGTGCCGCAACCTTTTTTACTCATTTTTTTCTTTTTTGTGGTTGTTTTTTTTGTTTTCTTTGTCGCTTTCTTTTTTGCTTTTTTTGCCATGAGTTTATCCTTTTTTTTCTAAATGTGTCATCAGATGACGAATCCTAGACTATCACAACGCATAATACGATTGAATTTTTTATTCAATAAGTGAATGATTTTGAAAATGGAAAATCAAACATTTTGGCAAAAACCCAGACTTCATGAAGACGTTAATACCCATAGAAAAGTGACTTGGCTTGAGCTTTTTTTCGATTTGGTTTTTGTAGTTGTAATTTCAGAGCTTGTTCATCTTTTGTCGCAAGATTTGACTTTTTCAACGATTGGAAACTATGTGTTCTTATTTATGCCTGCTTGGTGGGTCTGGATCGGTGCAACATATTACAACGATCGGTTCGAAACAGAGGGCGTTGAAAGCCGCGTTTTTACTTTTCTACTAATGATACCTGTTGCAGGTCTTGCTATTTTTGCTCACCATGTTCCAGAGGACGCAGCTTGGGGATATGGAATAAGTTATCTCATAGCGCGCGCTTGTATTATGTGGCTGTGGGCAAGAGCTTCAGTTTATGAGAAGAGGTTTAGGCCGGTAGGAGCTGTATTAATCACGGGTTATGGCCTCGGAATTGCTTTATTTCTTTGGGGTCTTTTGGAAGAAGAGTCAATGAGAGCTCTTTTATGGAGCTTAGCTCTTTTATGCGACCTATGCACGCCACTTTTCACGCTTAAAAGGCAGTCTAAACTTCCCTTGTTTAATTTGTCTAAGCTTCCAGAGAGGCTAGGGCTCTTTGTTCTAATAGTTCTCGGAGAGACTTTAGTGGGGGTTATTCGTGGTGTTGCAAGGCATCATCATTTGCACTTTAAGATTTTTTCAGAAGGTATTTTGGGTGTTGCGATCAGTTTTTCACTCTGGTGGATTTATTTTGATTATATAGCACGCAGAGTACCTAAAGCAGATCATAAATCGACTTTTCTTTGGAGCTATCTTCACCTTGTTATCGTTATGAGTATTGGAGCTGTCGGCGCGTCTCTTTTGCATGTGCTGACCTCAAAACATCATATTCCCTCAGATCCTGCTAGAGTCCTTCTCACAAGTGCACTTGCGATGACTTTGGTTTTTATCGGCCTCATCGAAATGATTCTAAAAAGAGATGAAAACGAGCCGACAAAATTAAAAGTCAGCATGGCTTTAAAATTTGTCTCGGCATTCTTGCTTATTCTACTGGGACTATTTGGCCATGAGCTTCATGCCTTTGTGCTGCTTGCCGGGACTTTAATCATCATGCTTCCTCCCATGGCATACGGCTTAATGGTTTGGTTCCAGGCAAAACCCAAAGAATTAGCTTGATTTTCTAGAAAAACAGGCCACGGGCCGGGGCCCGTGGCTTCCGCACAGAACCAACCATGCGGGACTAAAAAAGAGTTTATCCACGTTAGGCTTTTTTGCCCAGTCAAACGGTAACTTCCTTGATTTTGCAGCTCTCTCAGGGTAGAATACTTTCCCCATGATACAATTTGACGGTGTAGAACTTTCTTTCTCAGGACATTCTATTTTTAAAGATGTCTCTTTTTCCCTGCAAAAAGGGGAGAGATGCAGCTTTGTCGGGAGGAACGGCTCTGGTAAGTCGACTCTTTTTAAGCTCATTGCAGGGGAGTTTGAGCCGGATAAGGGATCGATCTCGATTTCAAAAAATTACCGTATAGGCTACCTCAATCAACATATCCGATTTACTGAACCTACTGTGCTCCAAGAGGCGGCTTTAGGGCTTCCAGAGCATGAACGAGATGAACTTTACCGCGCAGAAAAGATTCTATTTGGCTTAGGGTTCACTGAAGAAGACATGGATAGAGCGCCTAGTGAGTTTTCAGGGGGATATCATCTTCGCCTTCATTTAGCCAAGGTGCTTGTTTCAGAGCCCGACTGCTTACTCTTGGATGAGCCGACAAACTATTTGGATATCCTTTCCATCCGCTGGCTGACGAATTTCTTGAAAAGATGGCCCGGTGAATTCATCTTGATTTCCCATGATAGGGATTTTTTGGACAATGTCTCGACACATACCATGGGAATCCATCGAGAAAAAGTCAAAAAAATTAAAGGATCGACTCTCGATTTTTTTTCTCTGATTCTCCAAGAAGAGGAGCTGCATGAAAAATCCCGTATAAAATCAGAAAAAAAACGGGCGCACATGCAAAGCTATATCGAGAGATTCGGTGCTAAAGCTTCTAAGGCCTCACAGGCCCAATCCAGAGTCAAAATGCTTCAAAGAGTCCCTGTTCTAGATCAATTAAATCAGATTTCAGAGCTCTCCTTTACATTCCAAGAAGCTCCTTTTCCAGGGAGGAAAATGCTGGAGGCCAAAGAAGCTCAGTTTTCATATTCAGGAGAGCCTCTTATTGAAAATGTCTCTCTTGAAATCGAAAAAGGCGAGCGCATTGCAATCATTGGAAAAAACGGCCGTGGTAAATCAACCCTTCTTAGGCTGCTTGCTGGGGATCTAGAGCCTTTAAAGGGGAGTATCGAGTATTCGGATAACACACGTCTTGGATACTTTGGGCAGACCCACATTGATAGGCTGGATATCAAACATACCATTGCAGAAGAAATTGGGCTTGCAAATCATAATTTGAATTTCACAGAGGTTAAAGGTATTGCCGGTGCAATGATGTTTAGCGGCGCGCTGTCCGATAAAAAAATAGGGGTTTTATCTGGCGGTGAAAAAAGCCGTGTGCTTCTAGGGAAAATTGTTGCTAAACCGTGCAACCTGCTTCTTTTAGACGAGCCGACACACCATCTTGATATTGAATCCATTGAAGCGCTAATCGATGCCTTAGAGGATTTTTCAGGCTCTGTCGTCATGGTGACTCATAGCGAACTTATTTTAAGAAGGCTTAATCTGGACAAGATTATTCACTGCGAAGAGGCCCGACAAACTCTTTTCCTGGGCACTTATGACGAGTTTTTGGATAAAGGGGGATGGGAAGAGAAGAAGGTGCCGGTAAAAAAAATTGAGGCGCCTTCTCGCAAAGAACCCGATGCTTCTAAAGAGGTTCAAAAAGAAATCAAGGCGTGTGAGAAAAAGATTGCTGAACTAGAAGCTGAAAAGAAAAAGAAAGAAGCGCTTGTTGAGGCAGGAGATTTATCTCCTGAGCTATTAAAAACCCTTGCAGCTCTGCAGCAAGAAATTGAAGAGCTTGAAAATAGGCTTCTTTATCTCTATCAAGATCCTAATCAATAGGTTTGGGGATGACAGGAACAAATGTCGATATGTCGGGCTTTTTAAACTGATCGTTGAATTGATCATCAGGGCAGGGAGGCCAGACTTCATTTCTTCCAAACATGAAAAGCTCGCCGCGCAAAATGAGATCGGATCCTTTTTTCCAAAGTTCGGCATCATACATTTTACCATCGCGAGGATCAACGACATATCCCGCAAATCTTCCACCGCCTTCGTAACCGGCTCCTAAAACAAAGTCAAGGCCGCTATAATAGGGATTGCCAACAATACCCGGCGCTCTTCCTTTAGGATCGTAGATCGAGTCATCTATCTCACCCTTGTCATTGTAGCTTCCGATGATCCTTCCGTAATATTTTCCTTCGTAGGGGTAGATTGCAACAATCGAACTGGGCTTTTTCGTTTTTTCATCGATGGTTTGCCAAAATCCTCCGATATCACGGGCCATCAAAACCGAACCAAGAAGTAAAAGAATGCACAAGATGTAGATAGGGCGCATAAATGGCATCTTATGGATTTTTGCATCCTTTGTAAACTATTTTATATATTCCTTCAAAAAGAGCTAACCAGTATAATTTCCCCCAAAAAATGGAGGAAATGTCCTATGGCAGAAATTTCAGGAGTAGGCGAGAGCTCAACTATCGATCGATATGATGCAGCTGTTGAAAAAGAACCAAAAAAAATAGAGGATGCTCAGCAAGAAGCGCAGCCCCAAGCACTATCTGGCGAGAGTGAAAAAAAATTAAAGGCAAGTGAAGATATGCATCGAGCGCTTTCACCCAATTTAAGGAATTTAAATCGCGAGCAAGAAATCCAAGCTGAATTAACTATAGCTGTATTTCCTCAGACACGCTTTTCACTCTATAGCGAATTATTGAAGATCAAGCTGAAAGAATTTGAGAAGCAAGGAGGGTCAGTCTCAGAGTTAGCCCAAGAAATGCACAGTTTTATAGAGAAAAAAGTGCCTTTAGAAGAAGCCTTTTCTGAAGGGCTAAAACAAGAAATCTGCAAGATTTATGCGGAACTCATTGAGACTGCATTTTTAGGTCATAAGCTGTCTAAGGCTATACCCTATCAGCCCTTCTGTTTACAGTTGTTTGAACTTGAGAAAGAAACTGGATTCGAATTAAGTGGGAAGATGCTCCTGATGCAGGAGTGCCTAGTCTTAAAAGACATTTACTTCAATAAAGCCAAAGGGATCATAAGTCTAACTCATATACATGATATGTCAGGTGTGAGAAAGTTTTATTCGGAGACTGTCTTTCCTGCCATTATGAAAATACTCCCCTACATGGAAAAGGGGGGAGAGAAGGAAGATCTCCAAATGTCCCTAAAGTTCGTTATCTCAATGATGTGTATTGATTTGTCAGCTGGTAAAGAACTCCCAACGATCGATGAAAGCAACGATCCTCTCATCCACTTCTTGCCTTATATAGTAAAATATTCTTCTCTCTCAGAAATTGATAAATATTTTAATGAACGATATAAAGATCGGTCTGAGATAGATAAAGCTTATCTATGGATTGATCTTAACTGCCAAGCAGCAGAAATCCTAGCTTCGATCGATCCAAATAAGAGCCATGAATATCTTGAGAAAGCCCAAAAAGAAAAAGATTCGAAACTGTGGGCCTATCCTTTTTCAACCAAGCGCTCTACCATTCAAGCAAAAGCAAATGAGGCAGCTACTCGCATAGAAGCCGCTCGTTTGAAGTGCAAGGAAAGCGAATCTCTTAAAGCTTCTTAAAGAACAAAGGGCCGGAAAATCCGGCCCCTTTTTAATCTAATCCGTCAGCATCTTCAAAAACGGCATGTTGACAAAGTACACATCTCTTCCGATTTTTTGTCCTTGAAGAACGCCGATTTTTTCAAGTTCTTTGAGATAGGTTGAGGCGGTTTGTCTTTTAGCAATACCTGTTTCTTCGATGAATTTGATTTTACAATAAGGAGATCTAAAAATTACCTCTATCAGGTCTTTGGAATAGATTCGTGGAAGTTTTGTACGTACGATTTCGGCTGTTCACCTCATCATGCCCAACCAATCGACATATTCTTACAATATGTCGAAAAAATAGAAAAAGATCGACATATTTTGTTTTTTAATTATGCAAATTGCTTTTAACAAATCACTTATAAAAAAGTCTAAGAAGCAAATCCAGTAAAAAAACACCTCTGCAAAAATAAGCGATGCCAATAAAATTCCAAAAGCTAAGATTTTTTTCATTTCTATCTTTTTAAAGAGAATAAAACTTATTTACTTTATCCTTCAGTGAGGAGATTTTTTATGAAAACATGGATTTACTCTTTAGTCATGCTAGCCGTTTCCAACCTCTTTGCTGAAGCCATCTCAATCAGCTCAATCGGAGAACTAGAGCCTCATACCTTGGACATAGAGCGAGTGCTTGTGGTGTTTGATATAGACGATACCTTGACGATTTTAAATGACCCCGCCTTTCATAGACCGAATTTCAAAACCCACCATGCTCAAACCTTTAACGAAATCATGTCAAACCTAACAGATGAGGAAAAGCTATTAGCCTTCACCATGCCGCTTTTGACAACAGCTTCTGATCTGATTGAAGAGGAAACACCGCAGTTGATTGATGAGCTTCAAAAAAGAGGCATTAAAACAATTGCGCTCACAGCAGCGGCTGGTGGTGAAATAGAAGGAATGTCAATTGAAGATCGAAGAGTGAGTGAACTCTCCCGCGTAGGAATTGATTTTTCAAGCTCTTTTCCAGAGGTTTCAGAAATCGTTTTTTCAGGCTTTAATACCCCCATTTTTGGCAGGGTTCCTTTTTTCAAAAACGGAGTTATTTTAACCAATGAAAACGATAAAGGTGTTGTGCTCATTGAGTTTTTAAAAAACATCTCGTGGAAACCTGCGTATATTCTTTTTGTCGATGATCGGGTAGAACATGTGAATGCAGTCAAAAAAGCGCTTGCAGTTTCTTATCCGGACATCAAATTTATAGGATTTCATTTTCAAACAGAAAAAGCCCCTTACCGGCACATCCATGTTGAACACTTTAGTAAAACTTGGACGGATCATGCTAAACTTGCACAAGAGATTATTGCGAAAAAAACTCAGTTTTAAGAGCTGCGACTCCTACATCCAAAGATTCCTGAGCTTTTAAAGATGCTTTTGCTCCATCGCCTGCTAGGTGACCGATGTCTTTCTGGCAGTAAACACGAGTTTGTACACCTGCAGCGCTGAGCCGGCTTGCGTACTGCTCACCTGCCTCACGAAGGTCATCTTTCTCCGCAACGAGGATGAGTGCGGATGGTAAGTTGCTTAAATCGGGTGCAACCAAAGGTGATACATAGGGATTAATCAAATCTTTAGGATCTGAGAGGTATTGATAGGCTTGCCATCGAAGAATGTCAAGAGCATCATTTTGCCGTGTAATACTTCCGTTGCAGGTTAAATCAGGCGCTGGGTTGATAAGCACCTGCAAAGCGATTTTGGGCCCAGATCTATCCCGTGCCAAAAGACAAAGAGCTGCTGCTAAATTGCCGCCAGCGCTATCGCCAGCGACTGCAATTCTTTCGGGATCTGCGGAGTATTTGCTTGCATGTTCTTTGATCCAGAGCAAAGCATCATAACACTGCTCCAGCGCTAGAGGGAATTTTCCTTCTGGAGCGTTTAAGTAACCCACAGAAATAACAACGGCTTGAGTTTTCGAGCATAAATAGCGGGCTAAGTTATCATGTGTATCAAGATTTCCTGCCACCCAAGCTCCGCCATGAATAAATAAAATGACTGGAAATAGATTTCCTTGATCTAGAGTGTAGATACGGATAGGAGTTGTTCTGCCATCTTGGCTAATCGTTAGATCTTTTACTGAACCCACAGGCGGCACGGGCGCCTCTATTTCCATGATCCGTTGATTGATTTTTTCCCGTAGGACCTCTGGACTCATATCCCACCAGGATAGCGGAGCTGCATGTCCATATTGAATAAACAAAATAGCCCCCAAGATAGCAAATGATTTCATAATGGACCCATACTATCCGAGCTTCATTATTGAAGCAAACTATCTAAAAAAAGCCCCTGGTTGGTAAATTGTGTGCAAAAGGAATACACATATGAAGAGATTACTTATCCTGACATGTCTTGTTACCCTATCTTTTTTGGAGGCACAAGTATCTCTGAGCAACCTTATCGAATATGACAAAGAAACTTGTTTGGAACGGCTTAAAGAGGCTGATAATAGCGAGCTTTGGAATGTCTTTCTAAAGGTTCAAGCTGATCTATTCTTTGAAAAGGAAGCCAGGTGGATTGAACAAGGGGTTTGGTGGTCTCAAGCCCAAAGGGTATTAGAGATCGGAAGTGGAAATGGAGCTTATCTTTCAAAGCTTGCAGACCGTTTTCAGGAGAAAGCATTTCAAGGCATTGAAAAGCTTCCCTTGTTTGTAAAACAATCGAAAGACTCCTTTGAAGGCCCTACATTAGAATTTCAAGAAGGTGATGCTGAGATTTTTAATCCGCAACTCTGCCACTCTGCCGATGTTGTTTTATTTCGTTTGACTTTGCAGCATCTTGCAAATCCCACTAAGGCTCTTGAGAATGCCTGGCATTATCTCAAGCCAGGAGGATTTATTCTGATCATTGATTCGTTTGACCCAGCAAGGAGAAGTTCTCATTCATTAGAGGCAATCGCCGCCGCTATGCAACTGGTTGCAGAGTGTCAGCGTGAGCAAGGACGGGGAAATCGCAAAGTGACCATCGAGCTGATGAAAGAGTTGGAAATTGATAAGGGTCCCATGAGCGATCTCTATGAGGTTGTCTGTAGCAATCTTAATCCTCAGGGGGAGATTCTTTCGGAAACATTTCGTTTTGAAGGAGAGCGGGATCGAAAGCTTCTTTTTAACCAGCTGCTCTTGCTACTGATTCTTGTAAACCGCACCTACCAGGTTCCTGTCAATGTAGATAGTGCCTATGATCAACTGAGGGTTTTTATCCAAGACAAAACAGCTTGGCTTTTGCCAGGAATGCATTACTTGGCGTTAAAGAAGAAAATGTAAATTTCTTTGACGATTCTATAGTAAATTTTTTACATTAGTCTTGAAAATTTCTCATTATGCACCTCGCCTATCTTGCGCATATTCTCATCATACCCCATAATATCCTCTAATTTTGATTCATAAGTAAGGAATAGATTATGTTAAGAGCTCTCAACCCTTTATCCGCAGATTTCTCAAGGGCGCTTCCTCTAGATCTTAAAATCGTCGTCAAGACAGGTGTCTCATTCGGGATGCAAATACTCGTTCAAAAAATCTTAGACTATGCTGCCACAGCTGAGAAAAATAATCCTAAGCCAGTAACAATACAGTTTATTAAAGATAGAGTTCATTGGATTCCTAAGCCTAATCTAGTTAACCTCGGCACTATTGTGTCGGTTGCCCTTCTTCGTTTTTATAATTTCTCCTCGCTCAGTTCTGCAGCAGCTACTGTTGGAGTACTGACAGGCGCTGAAGAACTTATTTTTTCTGGGATCACTTGGTTGGAAGCTCAAATAATGGACGCGCCTGAGGAAAAAGGGTTACACAAGGAAATCAAAACACTCGTTCAACAGAGACTCTCTCATCTTCGCATTTCAGTGTTTGCTGGAATGGCGTTTTTGGCCCTTCGAGCAGCTGGCTCAGAATTAAGCCAAGGCCATTTGATTACTTTAGGAACCAGTGGGATGATTGCCTCTACAGTTGCAATGGTTGGGCTTTGTGCTCTCACAGTAATAGATGCGTTGACATGTGAAAAATTTGAAAAAGAAGATCAAAAGACCCGTCCGCTGATCCTGAGCAGGGTAACGCAAGGAGCTTCTTTGGGCCTTACCGCTTTGGTTGCAGGGGCTGTGGGATTTATCCTAAAGCACAAAGGTTATGCTTTTCAGGGATCGCTAGCTCACTCAGCCGCTTTGCTCTTGACTACTGGTGCAGCTAGCTTGTTTGCAGGCACAAAATTACGTCTCTTATTTGAAAGGGCCAAAAAGGATGAATGGGCTGAGCTTACAAAGAGCCATTTATTGAATTTTGTAAAAGCTCTGGAAGCACTCATTTTAGCTGTGCCTGGAGTTCTTGTGGCAAATAAAGCTCTCCAAAACCTTGGATCGGTTTATTTCTTAAGCGCACGCTCTCTTAAAATAGGCCATTCTATCTTGGCGATAGGATCTATCGGAGGAGCGGCCTATTTAGCAATAGAGAGTTTTAATGAAGAATTTCAAGCTTCGACGGAAAAAGAATGGAAAGATCGGTTTGGGACTGAGATAGATTCCGAGAAGCTAAAAAATCTCAAACAACTAGCCCAGACCAGATTCGAATGGTTTCAAAAAATCCACGGCTTGATGCTTATAAGTGCAGCAGCATGGTCTACCGCATATTGGATTGGTATGCCTCAGGTAGCTTTCTGGAGTAGCCGTAATACTGTCGTGCTAACGATTGTAGACGTTATTGGAGTCTACAAAACCTATTCAGAAATAGACAAGCGTTTGCCTGAGATTAAAAGCGAATCGGCTCCGCTGGTAAGATTTAATGGTTAACAAACCTGCAGCTAATAGAGTCAGCCATGCTTTTTAGATGTTCCATGCTTGCTCCGAAAAAATTGTACCTGCGGTTTTACTTCCACAGGGAGAATTTTCTAGTTAGTTCAGAGACATTATCCCAGTTTCCAAATAGAACGATTCCATAATAGATCAGATCAATTTCCTTGGTTTGTTTTGTCCGCTCTAACTGTTCTAGGTAGCTTCCGCTTGTCATCGTATTGATAAAATCCACGCATTTAATTCCAGCTTGATCGGCGGCCAATTTGAGCGCTCTGATTTTATTTGAATTTGCTTTTAGGATCATGAATGGCATTTCCGATATATGTGGATGATTTCCTCCATCAGCATCGATGTATTGAGTCAAGCGAAGCGGTTCTTTTCCGATCTCGGATCCAAAGCCAATACACATATGCGCCAAAGCATTCATAATAACGCCAGGTTCAATTTTTTCGTTCATGACTGCCACTAGTTTATTTTCAAACATACTATCCTCTAAATGTTAAAACGGTAAAAACTGTTCTTCCAGTTATTCTCAACTGCGCTCATAGCTTGAGAAAGATCTTTTTGTTTTAAAGCTTCGATAATTTGCACGTGTTCTTCATAAGAAAGAAGGGCGTTTTGCACCTTTTCAAAATAATAGAGATCCAATCTTTTCAACTTATGCTTGATTTCGGAGATGATCTTCATGAGTTCTTGGTTTTTGGAGAGCTTGACGTAAACTGAATGAAAGTCATGGTCTGCGTCCAAAGCAGACAAGCGATCGCAAACTTTCATTTTTTGCAAAAACCGCTCGTTTGCTTCGATCATAGTCTGAATATGATAGTCAGTGATTGAACTAAAAGCTTGGCTTAACGCTAATTGCTCCAAAGACCAAACAATAGAATAGTGATGGACAGCATTTTGAAAATCGATTGCACTAACAAGGGTCGAACGGTTGGGCTTGGTTTGAATAAAACCCTCGTCTTCAAGTCGCAAGAGAGCTTCTCTGATAGGAGTTCGGCTGACGCCTAATTGCTCTGCCAGCTCTTTATCCTTCAGCTGCACGCCTGGTGCAAGTGTCCCATCCATGATCCAGTTCCGGAGCTTTAGATATGCTTCTTGTCGAACAAAAGTACGTTGAATTTTTCCTTCCATGCCAAACATCCAGTTTAAGTGATATGTAATATATCAGTCGATTTGTTTTGAGTAAAGATGAGTTTTTAAAAAATAAATTTTTTCATATCTATTCCAATAAAAAATTGCAGTATTTCTCAATTTTTTGTTATTGTCGGGCAATTTTGAAGAGTCAGGTCTGAATAAGGCACGAACTCACTCTTTAAACGAGGTTCTTAAAATGGATTTCACTGAACTGTTCAATCTGCTCCAAAATAGCGATGAGACCGATCGCATTGAAGCAAAAGCTGCTTCTCATGGGATCGGCAAAAGCTTTTTAGAAACAGTCTGTGCTTTTAGCAATGAGCCTGATCTTGGAGGCGGTTACATTTTACTTGGAATTGCGAAAAGCGAAGAGCAGCAAGATACAAGATACGTCATTACAGGAGTTTCCGATCCTGATAGACTGCAAAATGAAATTGCATCTCAGTGCAGGCAATGTTTCAATATTCCCATTCGTCCAGTTTTGAAAGTCGTGCCTCATTTTCAGGGGACTGTCATTTTGGCATATATTCCCGAAGCAAATACCCATGAGAAGCCTGTGTTTACCAAAGCTAGAGGCGTTGATGAAAGCTCCTATCGCCGTATTGGGTCTACGGATCAGAAATGTACTCGTGAAGATCTAGATCTATTATATCAGCTGCGTTCTAAGAGAAAATATGATGAGACTCTTGTTGAAAACGCGTCTTTTGGTGATTTTGAACCAGAAGCCATTAAACGATATCGATTTGAGAGGGCTAAAATCAAGTCTGATGCAACGGAACTGCATTATAGCGATGAAGATTTGTTGAAAGCTGTGCGTGCAATTGAAACCGAAAAGGGCATTACTGCACCAACAATGGGAGGGCTTCTTCTCTTCGGGAAACATATGTCGATAAGAAGATTGTTCCCTCTTAAGAACCAAGTTGACTACATGCTTGTCGAAGGCAGGGAGTGGGTGACCGACTCGGAGAAGCGCTATACGGCTTTTGAAATGTGCGAAGCACTTATCACCGGCATTCCCCGTCTGATCAGCCAAATCATGGCTGATATCCCACAGATTTTTGCCTTGGAAGAAGATAAAATAAGAAGAAAAGACAATCCCATCATTCCTAGGATGGTCATTCGAGAAGCTGTTGTGAATGCATTAATGCACAAAGATTATCGAGTGACAAGTCCTGCACAAATCATCAAATATTCCAACCGAACTGAATTTCGCAATGTGGGCTACTCTTTAAAGCCCCAAGAACAATTGGGACTCCCAGGATCTATGCTAAGAAATCCTATCCTTGCTCAAGTACTTCGAGACATTAATTATGCAGAAGGAAAAGGGACTGGTATTGGAACAATGCGCGATGAAATGAGAAAAGGAAACCTCTCTGTACCTCTAATCGAGTCGGATCGTGCCGGTAATTTGTTTGTATTAACTCTTCTTCCACATCATCTTTTTGATAAGCAAGACATCGAATGGCTTCAGTCATTTAAAGATCGCAATTTAACTGATGAAGAAGCGCGAACATTGATTATCGTTCGGGAGAAAGGCTCTATCTCAAATGCCGAATACAGAATAATTAATGGTGTTGACACTTTAACAGCTAGTTCTCATCTGCGACATCTAAGGGATGCAGGTCTTTTAGTGCAAAAGGGGAGTGGGAATGCTACATTCTATGTTCCAACTACCAAATTGTTAGCTCCGGGCATAAGCCCCGAAGCTCCGGGCATAAGCCCCGAAGCTCCGGGCATAAGCCCCGAAGCTCCGGGCATAAGCCCCGAAGCTCCGGGCATAACAACCTTAGTACCAGGAATACCTGAAGGCTTTCCACCCTTACCTGATGAGTTAGTTCTGGAATTACAAGGAATTGGGAAAAGGACCTCGGTTAAAAAAATACGGCAGATTATCGCACAATTATGCTCTTTTGGCCCTCTACAACTTCCAGAACTGGTGAAAATTCTTCAGCGAGATTCTGACCATCTTCGAAAACGATACCTTGCAAAAATGATCAATGAAAAAGAACTAGAATATTTATTTCCCAAGAGCCCCAATCACCCTGAGCAGGCGTACATGACCAAAAACAAACAAATTTAGTCTTGTATTCCTTGCCATCAAAAATAGACTTTCACGGAAGGACAAAATTCTGCATAGTAATTACTTTGCAATTGAAAATAGGTTCTTATGACCTCTCTTAGGAACGTATTTAAATTGCAGCGCAGAAAAAAATTAACCACGAGGAGCACGTATTTACTCTGCCGGAAAACGCAGGGTGTCAGCGTGTAAATTTTATGAAAAAATACATTATCGCGTTTTTATTTTTAATTCAGTTGTCAGCGTTTGCAGAGGATGATTATTTTGCCAAAGTAGATGAATCCGCTACATATCTTGCTGAGAGATTAGGCAAAGAACCCAAACTCTTAATTGTTTTAACTGCAGGGATAAATGGTCCTTTAGATCTACTCGAAGATAAAGTTGAGATTAGCTCAACAGAGATTCCGTATTTTCCTGTAGCAAGGGTACCAGGACATGAGGGGAAGCTCATTTTTGGCAAGCTGGATGGTGTGGAAATCGTTTTAATGAAAGGAAGATATCATTTTTATGAGGGATTAACCGCTCAAGAAGTCGTCTTTCCTTATTTTGTCTTAAATAAACTTGGGGTTAAATCAGTGATCACAATGAATGCAGTCGGCGGCATTAGGAAAGATTTAGATGTCGGAGATATCATGCTAGTCAAAGATCACATCAATCTCCTCGGAGACAACCCTTTAAAAGGCATTGCGATACGTAGATCGTATGATCAATTTACAGATATGACAGAGGCTTATGATAGGGGATATCAAGAGTTTGCAAGGGCGTTAGCCAGCGATAGTCAAACGGTGCTTAAAGAAGGTGTCTACCTTGCAGTTTCTGGACCGAATTATGAGACAAAAGCAGAAATTGGCATGATGAGAGCCATGGGAGCAGATTTTGTCGGAATGTCGACCGTCTTTGAAGTCATCGCCTGCAAATTTTTAGGGATGAAAGTTCTAGCGTTTTCTCTTATCACAAATCCCGCAGCAGATCGCCATCAGGGAGGAATGTCCCACGAAGAGGTGAGAGAAGCTTTGGAAAATATGAGTCCAAGAGTGTCTGGATTTGTAACAGGTTGTGCAAAAAGAATCATCGCACAGTGAGCGAAGTTCATTAAACAGCTCCTCCAATGATAGAGGAGCTGTTTTATATTTATGAATAAGTGCTTGCTTTCTTGATAAGTTCTACAAAAGATCGAGCTTCTCTAATGCCTGTGCAATAGTAAACAGATCTCTTTTGTTAGTGCACTTGAGCTTTTGTTTGATCTTTTCGAAGTGGGACTCGACTGTTCGGGGCGAGAGTTTGTAGATGGCGGCCGTTTCTTTGGCTGTTTTTCCTTCAAGCAAAGAGTGGAGGCATTGACGCTCTCTTTGGGAGAGTGTAGGTGCTTGGTCCAGATACTGATCCATTCCAAAACTTTTTAATAGACCTAGATAGTATCCGGGTTCTACAGGAGCTGTATGAAGAGAGACTTCTCCAACCTGCTCTAAAATTCCAAGTCGATCCCAATATTGCCAGATTTCGATGATTTTTTCTTTTTTGACTCGGTAAATACTAAGCCCAGCAATGGAAAAATGAGGATTTTTGGGATCTATACCCTTATACTGTCCCTTATGTTTTCCATGGCAGACCCAACGAACTAAGACTTTATCGTGATATCCAAAAATCTCTTCGATGGAGAATTTTTTCTTAGGAGAGGCCTTAATATAAGAAGAATCAATTTTTTTTGCTCCTGCAACTCCACGAGTTTTTTGATTGCTCGCGGGGCCATGAATAAGGACATCTTTTGAAAAAAACTCCTCATAACGTGAGAGATCGTCTTGATTGACTTGCTCATGGAAAAATCGTTGAATAAATTGTATGTTTTTTTGAATTTTCATTTTTTAAATATGATGGATGAGGCTCCTCGAAAGCGCTCGAAGGGGACATGAACTTGATCCACTTCTCCTGAGGCGTTGCTAACGAAGGAAAATTCTGCATAAGGGTTTATGCCGTAAGTAAGAAGGGCTGGAAATTTTGCCTCAAAAACTCCTTCTTCTTTTTGTTTTAATACCAATCTCATTTTCCCAAGAGTGGCCACGAGAGAATCGTAATCAATGTATATTTGCATCGTTCCATAAGCAGGGTGTGAATAGCTGCCCTCATATTTTTTTAGAGAAGTCGCACGAGTAGCTAGCTTTGCAATTTGACGCTTTTCCTGAATCTTTTGCAGACAATCTGCATCCTGGATTCCTAAAAGATAATCGTAAATTTTACTCTCAATATAAGAAATCGCATAGCGGCCATCTGTGCTGCTATTTGTCAAAATGACCAGGCCCATTTGTTCATCTGGCAGAAAAGAGACTTCAGATAAAAAACCTTCTATTGTGCCATTATGATGCACCCGTTTTCGATCTCTATAGGAATCAATTTCCCATCCCAGGCCATAACCAGAAGGTTTGAGAGAAGGCTCTTTTGGAGTAAAAGGCATTTGGATTTCTTGCATTTCTTTGATCGTTTTTTCTTGGATAACATTGGGAAGGCTTTTATCGAAAAGTTGCAGCCGAACCCATTTTGCCATGTCTAACGCAGAAGAATAGATACCGCTAGCAGCAAAAGTAGAGCATGGATCTAAAAAGGGAAGTTTCTGAATTTTTTCTCCCATCTCAGCGTAAGGCTGCGAAATGTTAGGCATTTCTTCAAGCTGTTTCCAAGAGGTGCCAGAATGCTCCATTCCTAAGGGCTTTAGAATCCGAGCAGCAAGTTCTTCTTCCCAGGTATTTTTTGTCACATTGTAAATGACCCGTCCGGCTATGACATACATGAAATTATTGTATTGGAAAGGTTCTGATACAGGAAGAAAATGCGGTAGAGCTCTTAGGATGTCTTCTTCTGACATGTCTTTTACAAGATACCAAAGAGCATCATGACGAGGTATTCCCGTTCTGTGAGCAATCAAATCGCGCAGAGTCACTTGAGAGGAGAGCTCTTCGCAGTTTAACCGAAATTCTGGGATATACTTGATCACAGGGTCATCCCAAGCAATTTTTCCTTCTTCAACCAGCAAACCAAGGAGGGAGCTTGTAAACGGTTTGGTATTAGATGCGATCGGAAAGAGTGTGTTTTCAGTCACAGGCAATCCGCGTTCTATATCGCGTATCCCATAGCCTTTGCAAAGGATTGTTTGATTTCCAGCAATCACAGCAACGGCTATGCCGGGAACGTGGAACTCAACTAGTGCCTGATTGACAATGACATCGATTTCTTTTTCATAAGAAGCCTGCAAAATTGTGCTGAAGCTATTCATAATCACCAAAAACAATTTTATTGGAATTTTCATTATAAAGTTCTCTCATTTTTGCCTGAATTATAATAAGAGGTTTTTTTCTGCATCAATCCGTAATGACTACGGATAAAGTATGAGAATATTTTGAATTTAGACCAGGCTTGCTTTAAACACAGGTTTTTTCAAAAATGCCTTTATGACAAAGTTTTCTTTGGCTTTCGTTGCTATGGCATGCGCTTTATGCGCTGAAGATTCTCATTCTCTAGTCAACTCGTACAATCCACCTGTTTTTGAATGGAGTGATTTTTTCAACTATTCAGTGTGAAGAAATGCTCCCGTATTTTCATTGGTGAAATTTTCGCATTCTCTTAGGACATTTTTGATATGCCTATCAAAATCGGATTCGAATAGATGGTCTTGAATAATTCGGTATTTTTCAAATTCACTTTCAGCAAACGCTTTTGCAACTTCTGTGCTGACCTTTCCTGGATGATCTAGAATGTCTCTTTCGTTGAACTGCAGAAACGCGTTTAGTTTTTCAGACCAATCTTTCATGGTCATCGGCATATTGCGTTTGGCTCTGTCTTCAGCGTAATCAAGATACATTGTGATAAAACGATCTAGAGACTTTAGCTCCTGCTCAGTGAGGTAGTTTTTTGCAATGATGACATCGGGTTTTAGGATTTTTCCATGAGGGGCGTTTTTCCAAGTTGTTAACCCCATCCTATCTTTTGTACTGTCGGCTCGTTTAATAATGATCTCTGCGGCAGTATGTCCATGGATCGCAAAATGAAGCTTGTTTTGGACGGTGGCAAAAAATGTTTGGGAGATTTCTGCTTTTGGATTGTAATCCATTGAGGTGGCGTAGATGTCTGTGATTTTTTGATAAAACCTTCTATCGCTGGCTCGAATTTCTCGAATTTCTTCCAATAAGGTGTCAAAATAGGCCTTATTGAAAAAAGAACCATTTTTTAGCCTTTCTTTATCAAGAAGATAACCACGAATAGCAAAGTCGCTGAGAACATTAGCAGCCCACTGTCTAAATTGGATGGCACGATCTGAATTGACTCGGAACCCGACTGCAATGATGGCTTCAAGGCTATAAAATTCAATATCTCTGGAAACCTCTCGATTTCCTTCTTTTTGAACTATTCGGAAATTCCGAATAGTTGCCGTTTTTAAGAGCTCCTTTTGTCTATAGAGATTGTCTAAATGTTCATTAATCGTAGGGACCGAGACGTCAAATAAAACCCCCATCAATTTTTGGGTTAACCAGACGGACTGGCCAGCAACTTGTACTTCGATGGTATTTTTTTCAGCTTGGCCAGTAAAGATTAGGAATTCAGCAGTACTATTGCGGATGGTGGCTTTTTTCTCTTCCTGCATGAGGTCCTCCTAAGATTTACCAGAGCGGTATCCTATGTGCCTAAGTGTAACGAAACGCAATTCTAAGATCTAGCGGTGTTTTTATATATAACTCAAAATTATGTGGTGAAAGGGATGCCTACTTTTCATCGGCAACTAGCTTAGGAAAAATGTTTTTCCATTTGGATCACTTTGATGGTTGTCCCATTAGGCAATACAGCCTCTTCTTCGGATACTTTGTTCAAGCCTTTTGCTGTATAAAAAGAAAGGCCCGATAAAGTCGCGCCAAGTGCGCCTTTAGAAAACCCATGTTCTTTGGCTGATTTTTCTGCTTGGTCTAAAATCTTGGAGCCAATACCTTTACCGCTATAACTAGGATCGGTAAACATCGCTCGGATCCGAGCTGGGTCGGATAACGGATTGAGCTGATCGTTTTTCTGGGGAGCGTCAGTAGGACCGGCATAGAGTTTGTTTCTATAGCTCCAGCCACCGCAGCCAACGAGCGCTCCTGCTTCCGTTTCAACAACGAAGTAAGTTTTGTCTTCGATGAGTTGCCTATCAGGAACACAGACAAATTCACAGCAAGAATCGATTTGCGCTTCAGAATAATGCCCCGTTCCTAGCGTTTTCATGGAACGTTTCATTAGAGCTTCTATTTGCTCTATATCTGTAACATTGGCAGGTCGGATGGCTAGACTCATGTGAAGCATTTTACACAAAATCCCAATAAAAACGCACTGGACTATTTTGCTTCAGCCTTTAAAGTTGATTATGTGCAGAATACAGTAGGGAAATTTGTGATTGTCAGTTAAAATTCAAAGTCTATGAATAGTAAAGAGGGATTTTCTCATGATCGGATTTCCTTTGGAGCCCCTATAGTTTTTCTTCGACTTGAAGGGTTGGCTTGGTTTGTTTTTAGTTTTTATCTATACCACTATTTTCAGGGACCTTGGTGGCTTTTTGCGGCCCTATTTTTTGTTCCCGATTTAAGCCTTGCAGGGTATTTGCTAAATTCCAGAACAGGAGCGATATTTTACAATATTTTACATGCTGAGATTGGGCCTGTTGTTCTAGCAGGGTGTAGTATTTTGCTCGGTGCACCCCTTGTGCTTAATTTATCGTTAATTTGGTTTTGTCACATAAATTTTGATCGGATGTTGGGTATAGGTCTGAAATATTTCAATGATTTTAAACAGACGCATCTTGGCGTGATTACTTTTGGAAAACAGAAATAAAAAAAGGCAGTCATCGTTTTTAAATTTATAAGGGTAACCAACTAATGAAAATCAAAAAAATCTATGGTATTTGCTTTTGGATTATAGCTAATTTATCCCCTAATTTTTGTGAAGCGACCTTTTCCACTCTAGAAGATGAGTACACACCTACCTATTGCTTGCAGCTTGAAGCAGCTTATGGAGAGGGGATGATGTCGGAAGGAGGTGTTAAAGGGGTTGAGCATATGTTTGATCAAATCCAGCTGGAAGGAAAAAAAGCATTAGATATTGGGTGCGGTTTAGGAGGAGTTGTTTTTTACCTTGCTAAAACATACTCAATGGATGTAACAGGTCTTGAGGTGAATAGGTGGATGGTAGCTGAGTCAGAGAAACGTACGCCGGATTTACTTAAAAACAAGGTGAATTTTCTATTGAGCACTAGCAACATTAAATGGCCGATTTTTCAAGAGAATTATGATCTGATCTATAGTAAGGGAGTGCTGACGCATCTTGAAATAAAAGATGGCATTTTTCAAGAGAGCTATCGCCTTCTCAAAAATGAGGGGTTGCTGGTTATTACAGATTGGCTTAGCTCCGATCAAAAGAAATGGGGAAAAAACATTGAGAAATTAGTTGAGTTAGAGCATCTGGCTCTTTTCCCTGAAACCGAGGCTGGATATGTCGAACTTCTGGAGAAGAATGGATTTACGATTCTTTCCGTGCGTGATGATAGCGATGTCTATCTTGGGTTTAACCAGAAAATTATAGAGCGGCTGCAAAATCCTGAGCAGCTAGGAAGATATGCAAATTGCTTTACTGAAAAAGAATTAGAAGCATCCATTGATGGGTACAAATCGATTGCAAAAGCCATTGAAGAGGGGGAATTAAGGGTTTTACGTTTCGTGGCTCAAAAAAGAATAAAAGAAAAGAGACCATTCTGATGCAGACGGCAATTGCTCAACATCGATCAAAAGATCTTCCTCCTGGTTTAATTCTAGACGATGGAAGATTGTTATATAAATATCAGCATACAACTTATGAACTCCGACCTTTTCCTCTTGAAGAGAAGCGAATAGAGGAAGTTTTTGAACTCTCAAAACAAGCTGGATTTGACGACACTCTTGAAGATTGGAAACAACACCTTCGGTTAGCAAGGTTTGCCTATGCCTTTATCGACATAGAAACCGATAGACTGATTACAACTGGAATGGCAGTTGTTTTTGATAACAGGCTTGTTAGAATTATTGACATTCTCACTGATCATTCCCATAGAAATAGGGGACTTGCAAAAACACTCTTAGGATATCTGTTATACCTGATTAGTCACGACCCAGATCTAGAATCTTTAGAATTAGAAGCTTCAGCTCTTGGGAGCGGTCTGTATGAAAAATTCTCCTTCAAGACTGATTACAAAATTATCTCCTATGTAAGAGAGCCAAGCCCTGCAGCAAACAAGCGTGAGGAACAACAATATATCGTCAATGATCATGACCTTAAAGAGATCATCCAGCTCGATCAGAAGGTATGTGGATTTTCCCGTGCCGCCTTGATTTATGAAACTCTAAAGAGCCAGATTTTTGTTGATAAGGATGAGCAAATCAAGGGATTTTTATTTTGCCTAGAAGATAGCTCTGGCATGCGGATAGGTCCTATGGTTCACACTACAGTAGACGGGGCATGCAAGCTTCTGCGAGACTCCCTTCGGGTTATTAACAGAAAAGACCCTATGAAAAAGGTTTATATCCATGTACCTGATTTTCATCCTGAAGAAGTTCTAAAGACATTAAAAGAGCTTGGGTTTACCAAAGATGACGCTATTCAGACCAATCATATGTTTAGGGGTGTTAAGATTCCTAGGGATAGACAATGCTATTTTGCGATTTGGTCAACGAATTGGTCTTAAATAGATTCTGTATTGTTAATATCAAATGTAGGTTTATAATGTTTCCGACATGAGGAGGAAATTATTATGGTTATGACGCTGCAGGAAATTTCTGATCGTTTTGAGATCACAGATCTTCTAACTGCCTATTGTGTCGCAATTGACAAGAAGGATATAGATGCCTTGGATCGAATTTTTTCTCAGGATGCTCGGATAGATTTTTCTAGTGCTGGGGGGCCTTGTTCAGATCTAAAGACAATCAAAAAGTTCATCGGAGACAATTTAGGAGATTTGCCGCGTCAGCATATGATTTCTAATTTCCAATTCAAGATTCAGGGAGATCATGCCCAGGTGCGCTGCTTATGCCATAACCCCTTAGAACTACCCCCCAATGGAGAAAAGGTCATGTTATGGGGACTTTGGTATAACGATAAGTGCATCCGCACAAAAGAGGGCTGGAGAATCCAAGAAAAAGTCACTGAGCAGTGTTATCATTGGAAGCTGCAAAAAGTCTTCTGAGAAAAAGAGACACTATTTCAGATTTTTGGTTGGAAAAGATTCAATAATCTACCTACGATAGTGAAATCAAAAGAAAGGGAGCCTGCTATGACGATCATCGAAAAAATTAATGAAGGGATCAAAGAAGCAATGCGAAGCCGAGATCAGATAAGGCTCGACACATTGCGCATGCTCAAATCAAAAATATTGGCCGTCGATGCACGAGCGAATCTCCCCGATACAGAAGTCATCAAACTCTTTAAAACGTATTTCGGCAATCTTCAGGAAGCGCTCGAGCAGGCTGTAAGCGCAAGCCGCACAGATATTGCCGAGCAATTAAAAAAAGAACTCATGATCATTCAGGAGTTTTTACCAAAAGCTCTCTCTCCAGAAGAAACAAAAAGAATTGTAATGCAAGCGATTCAAGAATCTGGAGCCAAGTCGAAAAAAGAGTTAGGCTTGGTCATGAAGGCTGTCATGAAACTCAATAGTTCGATAGATGGGAAGCTAGCCAAAGATTTGGCTTCAGAATTACTGCCTGATTAGAAAAGATGACAATCCTTATAACAAAAAACTAAAACAGAGGCTACGATCAGTGCCGTAGCTTTTGGATTCTTGCAGCCATAGCAAAATGGAAGAAGTATTTATCCAGATCTTCAAGTGTAGACCCGTATTCTTTGCCGCCTAGTAGAGCATCACAGAAGACTTCACGAGCGCGGACAATCTCTTTACGGCGGTTTTTCCAGCGTTCATCACAAAGAGTTAGATAAAAAAGCTCGAAAGCTCGCAAAACGGCATTTTCATACCGGTTTTCATCACCACGAGCACGAATGACTCGATGAACCTCGCTTCCAATGTTGCCTAATTGTTCAGACAGAGTTAGAGTAAACCATTTGCCTGCAGCCAATGAAGGATGTTGAAAATTTGTTGTCATGATTCATCTACAAGTTGGGTGACGATTTCTTTAATTTTTTTCAATGAGAGACATGGGCATACAAAATCTACCTTTAGATCAGTAGGGTAGCATTTTAAGGTAGAGAAGGCAACTGGGTGGATGACTGGGAAAAAAAAGTCAGTCATCTGACCTGGCAGGAACTGGGAGTGGATAGATGCTATTTCAGAACTTTTTTCTTTTTTGGGGTCTCAAATGAGGGCATAGATCAATACTTGCGTGCAAAAAGCTTCTTAGAATTTTCTTTTATACTTATTAAGTAACTTATAGTTAAATACTTATATGTTAATGCTTTTATTTAACGGATGGATCGGTTAAAATAATGGTATGATTAACCGAAACGACCTACTAAAGTCTTTGCGCGATTGGCTGAACTGGTTCATGCGTGAAAGTCAGAGTTTGCAAATCAGATCTTCTGTAATACGGCTTCCCAAAGAACTTTGTCTTGCATTAACTGGGGTGCGCCGCTCTGGAAAAACTTTTACCGCGCTTCAAATTGCTCGGGAAGCTGATCTTTTGAAAGAGACATTTTATTATAATTTTGAGGATCCAGTTTGTCTTGCAGGTGCAACAGCGCGTGACATTGAAACGCTGATCTCGTTATTTGAGGAAGAACGGGGTTATTCTCCACGGCTTGTTATACTTGACGAAGTGCAATATGTGGAGGGTTGGGAAAAATGGGTGCGTAAGGCCGTCGACATGAACCAATTTGGGATTATTGTAACGGGTTCGTCATCTCGCTTATTGAGTTCTGAATTTGCTACAGCCATTAGCGGCCGTGTAATCGAAAAGGCTATTTGGCCTCTTTCCTTTAAGGAATTTGTCTCTTTCCGGGGCAACAAACCCTTAAGTGAAGGACAATGGCTACATGAATTGAGCCATTATATGCGATGGGGAGGTTTCCCAAAACCTACCTTGCTCGATACGGAGGAAGAACGGATAGACTTGCTCAAACAATATTTAAGCGATATCGTATTGCGCGATGTACTAAACCGCCACAAGATTTTAAATCACTTGGCTTTGAACCAAATTGTTTCCTGGTATTTGACCAACATCGCTTGCCTTCATTCTTATACGGCAATTAAAAAAGCCTTTGAGATTTCTACTGATTTGGCGGCAACTCTTTCAAGCTATCTTGCTGAAGCTTATTTAGCATTTGAGCTGAGTCGTTATCATTCAAACATGAAAGTACAAACACGTGATCCTAAAAAGGTTTATCTGATTGACAACGGGTTGCGTACTGTATCTTTGCTCTCAGAACGTGAAGATTGGGGGCGACTTGCGGAAAATATTGTTTATATAGAATTACGCCGTCGCAACAAACAGGTATTTTATTATAAAAATAAAGGAGAAGTCGATTTCCTCGTAACTGAATTAGGCAAGCCTCAACAAGCAATACAAGTTTGCTTTAGTGATCTTGAGGATGAAAAAACTAGACAACGAGAGCTTTCCAGTCTTCTAGAATGTCTGCAAGAGCTTGATCTTTCAACAGGCATCCTCCTAACCAAAAATCATGAAGAGATCATACATAGCGACAAACAAACCGTGCACTGCATCCCTTTGTATCGCTGGCTATTGGAGTGGTAAAAAAGCCCGGAAAAAACCAGGCTCTGTATTTTGGGGTGGAGAGATGCAACATCTCACGACTTGATAACATAACCCGATTGTAAATGAGATGGAAAAATAGCTGGTTTCCAATAAAATTACGCACTATTTACGCAGTTTAAGAAAAAGTTGTCACATTTTTTATGAATGTGGGATCAGTAAATGTAACAACGATTTTCCTCTATGACACAGCTGTTACAGATGTCACATAAGAAAACGAGAAGGCTAGACTGTTTGTTCCGTAACGCAATTAAATTCTTCTTCAAATTGTCCAATCGTTTTTAGAATTAATTCCCATGAGGGAATTTCTCTGAAAAGCATGGACTCCATCTGTAGATAATCTCTTTGAAGTTCCTTCAAAATATGAGAAGGTGGAATAAGTTTTAAAGTTCCTCTCCTAGCAGTGCCATAGCTTGCCCAACCTGATGCAAAATAAATGCTTTTGTGAGTTGCTACTCTTTCAAGTAAGAATGACTCTTCAAGGGCTTTTTCCTTTATTGGAGAGTTGAGTAATCGGAAAAAATCGTAGAAATGTCTGGAAATGCGTGAAGGAATTCTTTTATCTAAAGGTAAATGAACATATTGATGCAAGATAGTCGCCTTCTCCCAAAACGTTCTTTCGACATTCAGTACACGAATCTTGGTTTCTGTCTCGTAGATTTTTTCCCTTAAAGCTTCTTTGGTATAGCTATTAATGATATGGTCGCTGACAGGCCAATGCTCTGATCTTGCACCAATCTCTATTTTCACAATAGGTCGAATGTAGTCCGCGTTTGATTTCTTGCTTTGGTATTCAAATAATAACGTTTGGGAAGCAGGGTCATCTGAATCGGAAAAGAGTTGCCATCCCTTGTTGGTTCCAAGCTTTGCGCTGATCGCGGTCTTTAGCTCATGTAACATATCATTTTGTACATAGTTAGAGCAAGCTTGGGAGAGGTTTTCAATAATGAGATTTTGTTTCTTCTTGGAAGGTGCGTTTTCAGGATTATTGGGAGTTCCAAAACCGAAAAACTCTCGTTCAATGGAGAGATCAATATCTTCGGAAAAGCGATCAATCAATCTGTATACTTTTGAAAGGGAAGTTCCTCCCTTAAAGGTAAGATAAGGTCTCACTTTTTCTAATGAAAACAACCTTCCTAAAATCCATACAACCCAAAAGTCTTTTTCGATAATTTCAAAAGGCATGTTTTGGATATCGGCAGCTGTTTGAAAAAAAAGTTCCCGTTCATCTTGAGTTAAAAGATGGATTTCATTCATGGCTTAAGTTCCATTATGTCAAAAACAAGAGCTCGTATCCAGGCTGGAGCAAATTTGATGTTTTTTTTAATTTCCTCTTTGGGCGAGTCTTTGAGGAATTTTGAAATTTGTATGCGTGCTTTGTGATCGATATGATCTTTTCCTAAGTTTTTCAAAGCTTGGATTAATAGTCCTTCTCTAGTTCCAGCGGAAAGCATGTTTTTCTTTGTCGTTTTTTTGAAGATTATTTCTTGATTACCAATTTTGACTTTTTTGGAAGCAGCCTCAGTTAGAAATATAATTCGACCAGGAACTTGTGTAGAAAGGCCAACTAAATTTGCTGCATGAGCACCTGCTGGTTGAATTAGCACCCCGTCTTTTTCTGCGATCGCCTTCGCTACTTCATTTAAATCGGGAGGAATAACACCCAAAGTATTGTGTTTTTTAGGATAATCATAAAGACCTCTTGCAAGCCTCCTTATGAATTTTTGTTTTTCAAGTTGTGATAATGCCTTCCTAATAGAGGCATCACTTCCTAGGTCCGAAAAATGCATTGGTGTAAAGCACCAACCAGGACCATGCTCGGTGATTCTGTTTTTTATTGCTGTTTCAGCACTATGACGCATTCGAGTTAGTCTCTGTTTTTTCACAAAAACTAGCATGTTTTTGTGAAATTAGCAATAGGAAAACCATAGATTTCACAAAAATAGACTATTTTTTGTGAAAAATGCTTGTTCTCAGTTGGCCAATATCTTGTTGGCTAAATGGGTAAAAAACCGCAGGATTTTACTGCAGTTTTATCCAGTCTAGTGCGTAAATCCTGCGTAATTAGGCTTTGCTCAGCTGAATTTTGGGTAAGATTTATGGTGTATAAGTCACTAAAAATAAAAGGCTTCTGTCGTTAAACTGAAGCCTTTTATTTGATTGGAGGTGGAGAGATTCGAACTCTCGTCCTAAGCGAACATCCCACTCATGACTACATGCTTGTCGCCTCCTAAATTTAAATGATCATGCTGGGAGGCGCCCCACGATTGATCATCTTTCCTTTGATAGTCTCGATACTCTCTACCCAAAGGAGAGGTAGAGGATCACACCAGGAAATATGACAATCGCTCCAGCACTCCCGGTCCGTTGCTGGGCGATCGGAACTCGGCAGCGATTAAGCTGCAGCAGCGAGTTCTAGGTGATTGTTATCGCCTATTATTTTTGTACCGATGGATTAAGGAGGAAATCGATAACCTCCGCATGCCACGGGTCTTCAACTCCCTAGTCGAAGCCTTTCACCCCCATGATCATTGTATCATATTGTAAAGTAGTATACCATAGGGGGATTTTGATTAAGGTATAAAAAAATGTTTGAAGTGAATGAGTCTGAGTCGTTTCCGGATAGAGAAGTCAAAATCTTAGAATTTTGGAAGCGGGAAAATATCTTCCAAAAGGCGCTGGATGCAACTAAAGGCGGCCCTTCATTTTCTTTTTATGACGGCCCTCCCTTTGCAACGGGTCTTCCTCACTATGGACATATTTTAGCCGGAACGATCAAAGATGCCGTTCCAAGGTTCTGGACGATGAGAGGGTACCATGCACCCCGCAGGTTTGGGTGGGATTGTCATGGACTTCCCGTAGAAAATGAGATCGAAAAAGCGCAGAACCTCACAGGCGCTCCTGAAATCGAAAAGTTTGGAATTGCCAAGTTCAATGAAGAGTGTCGAAGCATCGTTTTAAGATATACCCAAGAATGGAAAAATACCGTGCAGCGGATGGGTAGATGGGTCGATTTTGATAAAACCTATCATACGATGGATAAGTCGTTTATGGAATCTGTCTGGTGGGTCTTTGGCGAGCTTTATAAGCAGGGGCTTGTCTATGAAGGTCTTAAGGTGATGCCGTTCTCTTCAAAACTGGGCACTCCGATCTCGAATTTTGAAGCAAATCTTAACTACCGCGAAGTTGACGATCCTTCCCTTGTGGTGGCATTCCGTCTTAAAAATGACCCGGAAGTTGCCCTGGTAGCCTGGACAACAACACCCTGGACGCTGCCTTCGAACTTAGCTCTCGCCGTTCACCCTGATCTTGATTACGTTAAAATCCGCGATAAAGAGTCGGGTAGGATTTTTATTTTGGCAGAGGCTCGTTTAGCAGCGAATTTTAAAGAGTATGAGCAGCTGGAGCTTTTCAAAGGCAAAACCTTGAAGGGCCTCGAATATGAGCCACTCTTTCCTTATTTTGTCGATACATTTGGGCAGATCACTAAAACGTTTACCGTGCTGCTAGATGAGTTTGTGACGATCGAGGATGGAACAGGTGTTGTGCATCTGGCACCGGCATTTGGTGAGACAGACTTTTATGTGTGCCAACGCGAGGGGATCGATCCTGTCTGTCCTGTGGATCAAAATGGAAAATATACAGCTGAAGTTCCCGACTATGAGGGGCTGTATGTTAAAGATGCCGATAAAGAAATCATCCGCCGGCTCAAGAGTGAAAATAAAGTGGTTTTTCATGGGCAAATCCATCATAGGTATCCTTTTTGCTGGAGATCAGATACTCCGCTGATTTATAAAGCAGTGAGAACCTGGTTTGTTGCGGTCGAAAAAATCAAAGATCGTCTATTAAAAGCCAATGAACAGATCCATTGGGTTCCTGGCCACATCAAGGAGGGCCGTTTTGGAAAATGGCTAGAAAACGCAAGAGATTGGGCGATTTCTCGCAATCGTTACTGGGGATGCCCGATTCCATTATGGCGCTCAGATGATGGAGAGCTGATTGCTATTTCAAGTGTACAAGAGCTGCAAGAAAAAACCGGAAAAGAGATTGTCGATCTTCATAGGCATTTCATCGACGATTTGACATTTACGCATAAAGGAAAAGTGTTTAAGCGGATCCCTGAAGTGTTTGATTGCTGGTTTGAATCAGGATCGATGCCCTATGCGCAAAACCATTTTCCCTTTGAAAACGAAGCTTCAACACTCAATAGTTTCCCAGCTGATTTCATTGGTGAGGGGATCGATCAGACACGCGCTTGGTTTTATACACTGACGATTCTATCTGTTGCTCTGTTTGATAAGCCGGCGTTTAAAAACGTAATTGTCAATGGAATCATTCTGGCAGAAGACGGCATGAAGATGTCAAAAAGGCTTAAAAACTACCCAGAGCCATTGGCAGTTGTAAATCAATTCGGAGCTGATGCGGTAAGGCTTTATCTTTTGAGCAGTCCTGCTGTCATGGCCGATGATTTGAGGTTTTCTGTGAGGGGAGTCGAGCTTGTTTTAAGACAGGCGCTTATCCCTCTTTGGAACTGCTATGTGTTCTTTGCGACCTATGCAAAGATTTATGATTTTAAACCAACACCTCTTCAAAAAGCGCCTCATGCAGATATCGATCGATGGATTTTGTCTGAGCTTCAAAACCTGATTCAAAAAGTAAATGCTTCCATGGAAGCCTATGAGCTCCAGGCAGCAGTCCAGCCGCTGATTGGGTTTATCGATCAGCTAACCGATTGGTATATCCGCAGATCCCGCTCGCGCTTTTGGGAAGATGAAGCGACAGCTGATCGCCAGGAAGCCTTTCAAACGCTGTATACAGTGTTGATAGCACTTTGCAAAGTGATGGCACCATTTACACCTTTTTTAAGCGATGCGATCTATCAACATTTAAAAGTTGCATCTGATCCTATCTCTGTTCACTTATGTAAGTTTCCAGAGGCTGAAAAAAAATCGCGCCATCCCGATCTTGAAGAAGAGATGAGACTTGTTCAACAAGTGGTAAGCCTTGGACATTCTCTTCGAAAAGAGAACAAATTAAAAGTACGCCAGCCGCTCTCCTGCGCCCATGTGATTTGCGCGGATGAGAAAGTTTTAGCAGCGCTTAAAAAACAGCAAGATCTTGTTGCAGACGAGCTGAATGTTAAAACCGTTCAATTTCATATGGATGAAACGCGCTTTGTGAAGCTGAAAGCCAAACCTAATTTCCGCATTTTAGGAAAAAAAGTGGGCAAGCTCATGAATGCAGCTCAAGAAGAAATTAAAAACCTTTCCTTAGAGCTTTTAAAGAAGCTTCTTCATGGAGGCAATGTAGAAATCCGAGTCGAAGGAGAATCCATTGTGCTGACTCCTGAAGATGTGGCTGTAGAAAGAGAGGTCCTTAAGGGTGTGATAGCAGCCTCTTCTGGCGAGCTGACCGTTGCACTTGACACGGAGCTGAGTGAAGCGTTGATCTTAGAAGGAATTGCACGTGAGCTCGTGAATAAAATCAACAGCCTGCGTAGAGAGACAGGTCTTGCCGTCACCGATCGGATCGATGTGAAAATCCAGACAGCAGATGAGGTGAAAAAAGCGTTTGAAATTCACAAAGACTACATTTGTCACGAGACTCTTACAATCAGTTTTGAGTTTACCCCTCTTAGCGGAGATGCGATCGATATCAACGGCTATCCGACCTATCTCCGGCTTCAAAAGGTGGTTCATCACTCGTCTTGAAACTGAATTGTAAGACCTCTTGCTTGGAAAGCTTCTAGTCTTCCTTGATAGATCGTTTCCCATGCAAAGTCGTTCATCATCGGATCGATTGCTCTATAGAAATCAAGGGGTTGTTCAAGATCGAAAGGAGCTCCCTCGTGTAAATCCATAAACAAGTTTTTCATTGTTAGAGTAAAGACCTGGCTCGGATTTCTACATTCTGCAATCAAGGATAAGACAACGTTACGTAGATCATTGCTTTCAGTGTCTGTCCAATTATTTAATGTGTAGATGAAAAGAATATGGTATCCCATTGGATAGGGCAGGTCAAATCGAGAAGGGGTCGCAGGCTGAATATCTTGAATGGTGAGCTGCGGTCCATATTGCTGGCGCATGAATTCATAGAACACCAGCTCTGCTTCTTCTTTTAGCTCTTCATTTCCTCGACCTTTAAATAAATTCATACCTGCTTTTTGCATAGAAACGAGTAGGTCTCCATGGTTTTCACTTAAATAGTTCGTGAATTCTTGTGTAATGCGGTCTGTATTTACTTCGCACTCTTGTAAGAAGCTTAAGATCGGCGCAAGGGCCCGTTGTTCAATAGGATCATCAAATAAAGTGGAGCTTTGAATTAAGTTGATGCCCACATTTAAGTAAGTTGTAACAAAAGTTCGCATAGCCCAATCCGCCTGGGTTCCTACAGGTGCGCTAGAATGAGTGATTCGATGCTGAAATGAGTCAGCATTGAGATCGTTCTCTATTACCTTAATATCGGCAATATAATGAAAAAGAGATAGCATTCCCTTTTGTGTCGCAGATTGCATGACAGAAGTGCGAAGAAGGGCTTTACTTGCAAAATGTGCAAAACATCCTGTTAAACTAGATACAAATATGCTGCGAGGAATCTGCGTTGCAACGGAAAGAACTTTTTCTAAAGCTGTAGGTGTATTTCCTGAGCGGGCCATCCAGTATCCCATTACAACACCGCTGGCTGTCGAAAAAGCAATAGCTGTTCTATTTGCCACTTGGATCCATTTCTTAACTTCTTGTTCAGGAGTTGGTAAGTTTACTATATTCACCTCTCTACATAGGGGGCAATTAAGAGAGTCATCTTGAGCATTCTCAAGTCTTTTCGCATCTGAAAAAGCAATCAGACAAAGATGATGGTATTGATGGTTGCATGATAGGGTGTCTGTTTTGTTAATGAGATTTTTGAAAAAACCTTGATTAAGTGGATATTGACATAACACACAATTAAGATCCGCTGCCATAGAATAAACTCCTTTTTAATTGGTGAAGATTATAGCATTTTTATTATTATCTTTCATTTTAAAATAATAATTTACTCTATTTCTAAAGGAAGACGAGTTCTTCTTCGATGAACGATGCCCCAAATGCCAAAGCCTAAGGCAGCTAAAGACCAGATCACAATCCGGCCAGGATTAAAGAAAGGATACCCTGGTTGGTTGGGCACGCCAAAACGAGAGCCGGGAGGCCAGAAAATCAGCGAAGGGCCGCCACGTAAATTAGCCTGTGGGATAAACCCAAACTGACGGCTGTCGCCGCTATTAGCATGGTTATCTCCAAGACCTAAGTAAGAAGCAGGAGGGACGGTGAGGCCGTATTTTTTCACCTTTTCAACATCAAGTTTTCCATTTGCAAGGAGTGGGGGGCCTTGGTCGATAAACGGTTGGTAAGGCAAATGCGAGGTTGTTATCCGTTTTTCTTCTCTTTCGATAAAACGAGTGAGCGTTGGGTCATCTTTTAAGAGGATAGGCGCTCCCATTAAATAGAGATCGCCATCCCGAAAGTAAGCGTAGCGAGAGGGGTAGATTGATTGTTCTTTGCTTTGCGGGTTGTAGCGCGTATCAAATTCCATACCAATGTTGAAGAAGAGTTGCGTTCGTTGAATATCAAACCAGTAAAGAGGATTGGAAGGAGGCAGTTCATGTGTGATGCCTTGCCAGCCGACAGAATAGGCTTTTCCATAATAAAACTCATACATCCCATCCGGAATGCCAGGAAGGTAGGGGAAGATGGTTTGGTTGCCGTATTTTTTGGGATTGATTCCGTAGCGGTATGCAAAACCTTTGTCGATCACAAAGCGGGCTGTGTAGAGGTTTTGCATGAGGGTTTTAAGGTGGTTTTCTTGCAGCGGAATGATCGAGGTGGAGATTCCGAGCTGAGGCCTTAATCTATGTAGTTCATCATATCCCATCTTAGCATTCGAAAGGCTTGGGTGATGCCGTAGCTCAAGATAAAGGAGGCCTTCTTCCATCTGGGCTGGATCTTGATCTGTCAAAGTCCTCACTTGTTCTTTTGTCAGAAGGCGGGCGTTGGCATAATTTCCAATGCCCCAGAGCTCATCATACCGAAGAGTAGGATTGTCTTTAGCAATACGAGGAAGAAGTTCTCCACGCGCAACAGTAGGGGAAAGCGCATAAAGCCGTGCAATCGGTTCATTCATTTGATAAATGATGACGGGCGAGTAGAGGCCCGGAGTGAGGCTTGTAGTGACAACAGTGCCTTCAAATGTTATGAAAGGAATATGATCGATTTTTTCAAGCTCTTTGAGTTGAAGTTCCTTTGAAATATCGTTGCTATCACTGTCGATTCCATACATTAATCCCCCATAAAAATAGAGGGTATCACCCGGTTTTCCTAAAAGGCGTTTTACAAGCAGTTTCTTTCCGGGAAAAATATAGAAGTAGACTGTGTCCGAATCGGGAAAATCCATATTTTCTGTGGTAAAGATAAACGTGTTACTGCGTTTGATCAGATCGGGATTAAAATAGAAATGACCCGGTGTTAAAGGGTAATTGACTCCAAAATCAGTTTTGGAAACAGAAACACGGTCCTGTTCTTTAAATGTTGGCCGCATTGATCCTGTGGGAATTTCATAAAGCTCAAACCACATTTGCCTGATGAGAATGGCAACAAAAAGAGCTACGCCAATTCCAATAATAAAATCACGCATCTGTTGAAATCGGCTTTTCTTGAGATGGTCGGAATATAACTGCACAAGACGAGGAGACAACAGTTGACATTCTTTGTCATCTTTTGCCATAATCGCTGTTTGAAACTTGAGCAGTTGTGCTTTAATTTCATCCCTTGTCAAAGGGGAAAGCCTGTCTTTAACCTTCAAATACCGTGCATAAACGGTAATTAAGAGCTTTTTAGCTTTTTTAAGTTGTAAGTATTTTCTCATTCTAGTCTGCGGAGTCTAGCATGATAATGCTTTTACTTTCCAATCGATTTTTTCTGGATAAGTTTGGATAGAAAGGACTGTGGAAAGTTTGTTGATAACTTTGTCTTAAGTACGAATAAAAATTCAAATGCAATGAAACGAAATCAATTATTCAAGATTCAGAAAATCAAATAGTTAGAAAATCACTTCATAGAGGGAAACAAGATTGTGGAAATGTTGTTCACAAGTCATGCTACCACTGAAAAACTTGTTCAGAATAAACCACCAGCGACGGAAAAGCAACAGGGACTAAAACCCAGCGGTACTCATGACCTTTGATCAGGTTTTCATCTAAAGTTTTTTCAGAAATTTTCAAAATAGATTCAGCTGAAGTGAGTGGAGCTGCCTGGGCAATCTCAATTAGAGGATGTTTTTCATCTGTCTGATCGCTGGCAAAAATTTTGTAACCCGAAAAATAAGTAGGGCAATGAATCATGAGCTCGATCGACTTTTTTGTCCAAATTCCCGAGCCTAAAATCATAGGGGATTGTTGGAATACAAGAGGCATCGGAGATGACATCTGATGGCCTGAGTCCACCATGCGAAGAGAGGCTTTATAGTGGGGGCTTTTAACCTCGATCCACACGGGAAAAGCCTGCGATGAAAAGTAAACTTCAATCTCACAGCCTGAAATGAGCGTGCCATCAGAGGGCCATTTTGTTTTCCACGCTGTAATATCGGCTTTATCAACTTTTTTTCCTTCTACAATCACAGAAGGGGTCCAAATAGAGCGGCGGTCTTCTTCTCCAGCAGCAGGCGGAGGACCAATTCTTTTTCTTTGATCTTGCGAGGTTTTTTGCAATGAAAGTGAAAGAAGTTTGGGAAGAAAATGGAATGAATCGTTGGTTGGAAGCCAAACACCTTGAGAGTAAGAGTAGCATTCTTGCAGCTGGTTATTTTTCAGATCAATGATGTAGGTGATCCATGCGGTATGTCCGGGAGCCTCTAAAGCGACCCATTCTTTCCAGCTCACATCGGAAGATTTCCTAGAAAGAGTCGGGACGTCGATCTCTTCTAAAATAAGATGTGTAGGAGTTAAAGCTCGGATAAGGAGGACAGAGGAAGTGCCTCCCTGTTCAGTGACTGCATAGTCACCAGGAGCACCATTAATTATTTTATCTTTTAATGAAAAAGCATTAATTATAGAAATCGACAAAACAGCAATTAAAATTACTAACTTCTTCATAACCGCATTATAAATTATTTTGACAATCGTAGCAATAACGAGATTCAAAATCCTTGGAATCTTCAACTTGGATCGTCACATGAAGGATATTAAATATTTTTTCAAGACATTCGCGGGCCCTTATAAGGACCTCTGCTGGCTTATCTGCTACCAAATGAACACTGAGTGCTACTTTATGGACCGAGGCGGACCAGATATGGAGGTCATGAACCTCTTTGACACCTTCTAGTGAGGCAAGTTCTTTTTTGACAGCTGCCACATCGATTCCTTTAGGTACCCCTTCCATCAAAATAGAAATTGACTCTTGGATGACTTTGCCTGAGCCTCGAAGGATGAACAGTGTGAATAAAATCGTGATAATGGGATCGATTAAATTCCAACCAAAAATCCATAAAATGACACCGCTGATAATGACGCCGACGCTCCCCAAAAGATCTCCCAGTACATGCAGGTAAGCTGCACGCACATTTAAGCTTTGTCCTTTTGTGGGATGAAGAAGTTTTAACATCACAAGGTTTGCAAGAAGACCTGCGGTTGCAACCCAAAAAACAAGCCGTCCTTCAACGACTTCCGGCTTGAAAAACCGATGGATGGCCTCATATGATAAAACGGCACATAGTACCCATAAAGAGACAGCGCTGACTAAGGCCCCTAAAATTTCTGCACGTTGATACCCATAACTCATAGTGGGGGTCGAGGGACGGTGTGCAATTTTAGAAACGATAAGACCTAAGAGAAGAGCTCCAACATCTGTGAACATATGAAGCGCATCTGAAATCAGCGCTAAGCTGTTGGCAAGCCATCCCCCGATGACTTCAATGAGCATAAAGACAACTGCGATCCAAAGTGCTCCATGGAGCGCCTTAATATGGCTATGATCGTGATGACATGCATTCATTCTTGAACTCTAACCGATTATGATTATATTGAAAAGAAAACGGTCAATAATGAAAAAATGGTTCTATCTCTTCATATTGGTTTTTTCTGCCATTCATACAGACGTCCTTTACGCAGATGAATACGCTGATGCCTGCAAAATCGAGATCCAAAAAATCGATAAACAAGTTCAAAAACTGCAAGCAGAAAAACAAAAACATGTCGATCTTGCTGAAAAATATCAATCAGAAGGAGACCGGTGGCAATATAATACAGGACGTATTTCGGATGCTCACGCGGCCTGGGCAAAAGCCGATGATGAGCGTGCACAAGCGATTGCTCTTCAGCTTCAAATCGATCATCTTTTAGAAAGAAAAGAAAGAATCTACCAATTTTACCCCCAGCTAGAATATAATGATTGAGACGACAGCTCTTCTCACCGATCTGTATGAGCTGACCATGGCCTATAGCTACTGGAAAGAGGGGCTCTCACCCACAGAAGCAGTCTTTCACTTGTTTTTTAGAAAAAAACCTTTTGGAGGAAGCTTCGCAGTGGCAGCGGGTCTTGAAACTGCCCTACAGCTTCTCGAAAAATTCCAGTTTTCTTCTTCGGATCTTACTTATCTTGCCTCTTTAAAAGGTGAAGGGGATAAACCTCTTTTTGAGCCGAAGTTTTTAGATGAACTCTCTCGTTTCAAGCTCACATGCAACATCGATGCCGTCCCAGAAGGAACTGTGGTGTTTCCTTATGAGCCTCTTTTGCGTGTACAAGGCCCGATCATACAGGCACAGCTACTTGAGAGCCTTCTTCTTAATACGATCAACTTTCAAACACTCATTGCGACTAAAGCCTCACGCATTTGCCTGGCAGCACATCCTCATCCCGTCAGTGAGTTTGGTCTTAGGCGAGCTCAAGGCATTGATGGAGCGCTTTCTGCTTCACGAGCCTCGTTTATTGGAGGTTGCGCATCGACTTCAAATGTCCTCGCTGGAAAAATGTTCGGCATCCCATTAAAAGGAACCCATGCTCACAGTTATATCATGGCTTTTCCCTCAGAACTAGAAGCGTTTGAAGCATGGGGAAAATCGATGCCTCACAATTTGATTTTTCTCCTAGATACGTATGACACAGTCAAGGGAGCCCATCATGCTATCCAGGTAGCAAAAAAGTTAAAACTCCCTAATTTTGGCGTACGGCTTGACTCGGGTGACTTTGCAGTCTTAAGCCAAAAAGTGAGAAAAATCCTAGATGAGGCTGGCTATAAAAAAGCGCTCATTATGGCCAGCAACGAACTTGATGAAATCGTGATCACTGATCTTAAAAGACAAGGCGCCTCTATCGATGTGTGGGCTGTAGGTACCCATCTTGTCACAGGACAAACTCAGCCAGCGCTCGACGGCGTTTATAAACTTTCTGCCATCCGAAAATCATCATCGGCTCCTTGGATTTATAAAGTCAAAAAGTCAGAGCAAATCGTTAAAGTCACCGATCCTGGGCTTTTACAAGTCAGGAGATTTTCTGACTCCTCGCACTTTACCCATGATGTGATTTACAACGTGGGAGAATCTGCTGCTGATTTTCCTAAAAATTCGGAAGATCTTTTAAAGCCGACTCTCCATTTAGGAAAGCGCACCTTTTCTTCTCCCACACTCATCCAGACACAGAAATATGCAGTGTCTCAGCTTGAACGTTTATCTCCGTCCGTTCGCCGGTTTCTAAACCCTGAACCGTATCCTGTCGAACTTGAAAAATCTCTCTTGGAATTAAAAACAAAACTGCTCCAAGAGGTGTCATGACAAAGGCGCTCATTGTCGTTGATATGCAAAACGACTTCATGCCAGGTGGAGCTTTAGGAATAGAAAGCGCTTTTGAGATTGTAGATCCTATTCTCAAACTCATGTCTGATTACCTGCACAAAATTGCAACAGTCGATTGGCATCCGATAAATCACTGCAGTTTTGCTAAAACGCATCCAGGAAAAAAAGTGGGTGACACCGTGTTGGTTCAAGGCAAAAAGCAGCACCTTTGGCCTGTTCACTGTGTGCAAAATACACTCGGCGCCGACTTTACTCCTGGTTTTTCACGCGATCAATTTGAACGGGTCTTTCATAAAGGCACCGATCCCTCTATCGACAGCTATAGCGCTTTTTATGACAATGCGCATAACAAATCAACTGGCCTTACCGCCTATCTTCGCAAGCATGGAATCACTCACGTTGTATTAGTCGGACTTGCCTTTGATTATTGCGTCTTCTACTCAGCCCTCGATGGACGGCGGGATGGTTTTGAAGTGACCGTGATCCCTTCTCTTTCCCGCTCCATTGATACGTCTCCTTCAGCCCAAGAAAAAATCAAAAAAACTCTCTTGGAGCAGGGCGTGATTATTCAATAACCCCTGCTTGACACGTGCTACTTGTTTCATGTACTGTGATCATTTAATGAAAAAAGTATTATTACTTACATCTCTGTTGCCTTTAAGCATGCTGCTTGGTGCAACATCGTCATGGCTCGGCGATCCGACGGGCGATTGGGGTGTTGCGGGTAATTGGACCCCTGCTGTTGTTCCAAATGCCCAAGATGATGTGGCTGATATTAGTTCTGCGCTGGTAACGGTTACGCCAACCATTACAATCACATTGACAACTGTTGCACCAACAGTAGGAACAGTGAGTTTTTACTTTGGGAATTCCACGAATTACACGATTTCCAGTCCTGGTACTAATGCGCTGACGTTTAGCGCAAGTTCAGGGACTGCGAGTCTGCTCAATGGTAACTCAGGCACGATAAATATCATTTCAGCGCCTATTACCTTAACATCTAATTTATCTATTCAAAATTCAAGCAATACTGCCTTAACTCTGAGTGGAGTCATCAGCGGTTCGAACGGGATTACGGTGGCAAACACCGGAACTGGGCCCGTTGTTTTCTCAGGCGCGAACACTTTTACAGGTGGACTCACAATTACAAGCGGAACGCTACAATGCGGAGCAGCATCAACTCTTCCAGCAGCTGTCGCTGTCACGATGGGTGGTGGTACATTAGATCTGAATAACTTTGCCCAAACCATCGGTGGCTTAAATGGAACCGGCACTGTTACCAATGTTGTAGGCTCTGCAACCCTCACTGTGAACACAACTGCTTCCAATAGCTTTGCTGGAACGATCACAGGTGGCGGTGGGCTTACTGTTGGAGGCTCTGGCAGTTTAACACTGACGGCTGGAAATACTTACACAGGCACAACAACTGTCACAAGCGGCACCTTGCAATCAGGGGTGAATAATGCTATTCCTGCCAGTCCATTTAGCATCGCAAGCGGAACTTTCAACCTGAACAACTTTAACCAAGCGTTAGGAAGTGTTTCTGGAACAGGCGGTAGCATTAACCTGGGCACAGGCCAGCTCACTGTCACTCCTACATCTAGCACAAATTTTGCTGGGGTGATCAGCGGTTCAGGACCTGTTATTTTTACTGGGGGAGCAAACACCTGGAGACTCAATGCAGCACAAGCCTATACGGGGCTGACGACGATTAACAGCGGAACCATTGAGCTAGGAATTGCAAATGGACTTCCTGCAAATGGCCCCATTACGATGACGGGCGGAACGATTGCTCTCAATAGTTTTTCTCAAACAACCGGTACCTTATCTGCTTCTGCAGGATCTATTACAACAATCGCATCAGAACAACTCACTGTGGCGCCTACTGCTCCTGCGATTTTTTCCGGTGTTATCAGTGGTCCAGGGAGTGTAATTTTCCAGGGTCCTTTTTCTTGGATCATGCAGGTGCCTCAAACCTATACGGGCGGTACGACTATCAATGGGGGGATTTTAGAGATGGGGGTAGCAAATGCCCTTGCACCCACAGGCCCTGTTACAGTGAACAATCCCGGCACTTTACAACTCAATAATAATAATCTGGCAATTGCATCGCTTTCTGGAAATGGAGTTGTAAATTTAGGTAGCGGAAATTTGACGCTAAACACAACGACCACGACGGCTTTTTCAGGCAGTATTTTTGGTCCCGGCGCGCTTTCAGTTCTGGGAAGCGGAACGCAGATTTTAACAGGGCCAAATAGCTACACCGGTGGAACGACAATAGGCGGGACTGCTACACTCCAAGGAACAACGTCTAGCCTTCAAGGGGCGATCGTCAATAATAGCACGCTCTTCTTCAATCAAACCTTCAATGGAACTTATGGAGGGCCGCTGAGCGGAGCTGGTCAATTGCTCATTGCTGGCGGCGGAGCTGTAACGCTATCTGGAACACCCATCCAAGGCAGTACCGTTGTCTTAGGAGGAGCGCTTGATATTGCACCGGGGGCGATCCTCACGTCTCCTGTATCTGTCAGTAGCGGGGCATCTCTTGGAGGTTTTGGAACTATCGTCGGGGCTGTTGCTAATGGAGGAGTACTCAATCCTGGCACGACTACAGCTCTCGGGACACTGAGTGTCACAGGTCCTGTCACTTTTCAGCCAGGGTCGTCGTATATTGCGAATTTAACACCTACTGGCGCGGATCTACTGGCTGTGACAGGGCTTGTCACCATTCAGCCTGGTTCTAATGTTGTTATCGATGCGCAGCGAGGAGAGTATGAAGAAGAGACTCGTTTTGCAATCATCACCTCTAGTCTACCCGTTGCAGGACAATTTTCTGGATTCCAGCTCACCAATCCCTTTTTAGAGGCCCAGCTTCTTTATAACCAACTTCTGCCTGGATCTGTAGAAATCGATCTGCAGATTAAAAATCTTTCTGATGTCATCGTAGGAGGAAATGCAGGAGCAATTGCAGCTTGTATCACGCAAGCACACATGAGGCAAGACGAAGATTTAGAAAATATTGTCTCAGATATTATTTTCTTTTCAGTAGAGGAAGTACGAAAACTCCTAGATGAGATGCAACCCTCACAGCTGCGTGCGTTGACTGTAGCAGAACAAGAAAATACATTTTTTGCCCAGCAGCAGCTCAATTGGAGAATGGCCGAATTTGAAAGATCGACATGTGAAAGGGATGTTACTGCTCGCTATCCTTGGAATTTGTGGGTCAGCGTCGTAGGAAACTGGACCGATCAAAGGGACGCAGATCACCATGTTGGTTATAATGCTCCGACACTTGGGCTCATGACAGGGTTTGATGGAAGGATTGCAGAGAATTTATACTTAGGCCTTGCTGCCGAATACGCTCATGTATTCTTTGACTGGAAAAGCGATCGAGGTCATGCAATCATCAATCGATGCTCTGCCGGGCCTTATGTGAGCTATATCGGAAAGGCAGGTTATGTCAATGCTTCGGTTCTAGGCTCTTTTGCTCATTTTCACACGCACCGCCATATTCCTTTTCTTAAGAGGACAGCATCGAGTACCCATAATGGAGAAACACTTCTTCCTCACCTAGAAGCAGGGCTTATTTTACATCCTTCTCCAGATGTCACATTTTCTCCTTTTGGAACAGTTGATTACCTTTTTGGCTGGGAAGATGGGTTTCAAGAAACGGGCGCAGAATCGATGAATTTTAAGATTGCATCTTCAACTTCTAGAATGTTCCGCTCAGAGCTGGGTTTAAAAATTTCCAAGTGTTCTGTTCGCTCTCATACCAAATGGGTTCATGATCTTAAAGCAAGCTGGGTTTATGAAAATAGATTGCATGGGAAGGATTTATCAGCGACCTTTAGACAGTTTCCTTGTACGTTTACAGTCGAAGGACTTTTTCCTTCTCGCAGCTTCATTGATCTAGGAATGGGATTGACTTTTCTCTTCAAAAAAGATCGTTTTGCTACAAGCCTTCGGTATGAAGGGCAATTTGGCGAAGGCGTCACGCTTCAAAGTATTATTGCTCAACATCTCACCAGATTTTAATAGGATAATTCCAACATTGGCACTCACTTGAGGTGTTTGAGTGCCAATGTTGGAATAACTCTACCCTTTAACGACAAGGCCCGGCGTCAGGCGGGCGACGCGATCTGCTAATGCTGCTTCTTCGACGGCAAGCACGACTTCGTCAACATCTTTGTAGGCGTCGGGCATCTCTTCGGCAACGGTTGCATCAGAGGCCGCAAGAACTTTGACGCCTTTAGATGTCATGTAGTCGTAGATGTTTTTTCCAGCCCATGCTTTTTTCGATTTGATGCGGCTTAGAGCTCTTCCAGCTCCATGGCAGGCGCTGCACCAAGTAAGAGGGTTGCCTTTTCCAACCATGAGGTGGCTAGCTCTTCCCATGTCGCCGGGGACGATGACAGGCTGTCCTGTAGGGCGGAAAAGAGGAGAGAGCTCTTCGGCACCGGGTCCATAGGCCCTTGTGGCGCCTTTGCGATGCACACAAAGGCGTTTAGGTACTCCATTCACAGGATGAGTCTCAAACTTGGCAATGTTATGGCAGACGTCATAGAGAAGGCGGATGGTGCTTGGTGCAATTTTGAACGTATCATGAAACGCTTCTCGGACTGCATGTAGAATTTGCTGCCGGTTGTTGAAGGCAAAATTTGCAGCGGCTGCCATCGCTCGAAAATAGTGCTCGCCTTCAGGGCTTTTGATGGGCGCGCAGGCAAGCTGTAGATCGGGGAGGTTGCGCGCAAATCCTTTTTGCAAAAATGTATCGAGTGTATCTTGGCACACTTGATGGCCAAAACCGCGCGATCCCGAATGAATCAAAATATAGGTCATCCCTTCTTCAACACCCCATGCATGGGCAATTTTGGGATCAAAAATTTGTCCGACAGCGCCGATTTCAACAAAGTGGTTTCCAGAACCAATGGTGCCCAGCTGAGTCCGCCCTCTTTGTTTTGCAGTGAATGAAACGGCGTTTAAATCAGCCTCTTCAAGGACGCCTCTGCTTTCAATATGGTCTAAATCTTCTGCGAAGCCGTATCCTTGCTCAATCGACCATTTGGCGCCTTTTCGAATGAGGTTTTCATAATCTTCATCGGAGAGTTTTTGATTTTTGCGTCCATGACCTACACCTGAAGGAACAAGAGAAAAAATGCGGTAGAGGAGTTTGTCTTTTTTATCATGGGAAAGATCTTTATAAGGAATCGGAGCAAGCGCCATCCGTACGCCGCAATTAATATCATAGCCGACTCCACCAGGGCTGATGACGCCTGTTTCAGTGTCCATGGCGGCAACCCCGCCGATGGGGAAGCCATAACCCCAATGGATATCGGGCATCGCGATGCTATATCCTACAATGCCGGGAAGACACGCAACGTTTCTGACTTGCTCAAGTGGTTTTTCTAGTTCCTCGGCTTTCATAAGCTCTGCAGAGGCAATGACAAGACCTGGCACTCTCATAGCGCCTTCCTGCGGTATTTCGTAAGTGGAAGGAGCTATTTTCTTAAACATCGACAATCATTGTCCATTCTAGAAGATCATTTTGCTCGATCGTAGCATGGTAAGAGACTGCTTTCAATCCGATTCCTTCCGAGATATCGATTTCAGCAATCCATCTGTTGAGAAATGCAATAATATCCTGCACAGAACCTGCTGCCGGAATGGTTTTTAAATACTTTAGAAAAGCAGGAAAAGAAAATGAAAGCGCTAGGACTGCATGGAGCGCCAGCTGAGCATAATTTTCTCCACGGATTTTATAAGCGATATCTGCTGTATGCTCGATTTCTTCAAAAGGAGCTGGCGACTCATGCCCCCATAAGAGCTGATAGTTTGAGTGGCCTAAACTTTTATAGAGCGCAATGCCTCGAATAAAAAATGGAATTTGGCAGGGGAATCTTTCCCAAGCCTCTTTGTCAAAAGGATCTCTTGAAACAGAGACATGAGGGAGAAAAGAAGAGGAAGAGAGTTTTTTCTGATAGTCCAAAAGTTCTTTTTCTCCTTCTAAAAACGCAGGAGAAGCTGCAACAACACGTGGAGTTTCTAAGGGGAGAAAAATCCATTTTTCAAAAACACCGCAGGGAGGAAGGCGCCATGAGGGGAGAGGGACCTCATCGATTTTGTCCATGAGGGCTTTGCGATCAGTCATGCCAAGAAAGGAAAGAGTCATATGACGAAACTCAGGTTTGATCAGACGGCCTTGAGGCAAGACTTGGGGCCATGCAGCAGTAATTTCTGCTGCAAAGAAAAGCCTCTCATTTTCCGTGGAGTATGGTGTAGAGCCGCGCTGTTCCATTTCTTGGAACTTGTAGCACGTCTAAGATATCTTTAGAAGTGGGTGAAGGTTTTTTCATTGCATCATAGAGTTCTAGTGTTGTTGAGACTTGCGGTGTGATTTGATTTTCGATCAGTAAATTGGTGTAAGACTGACCTTGCGGGGTGAAGTAGAACACTTTTTTTCCGCCGAGAGCTGCTTGTAGACCTGCGGTAGATTGATGACAGATTACAAAGTCCGCATGCAAAATGGCTTGAAATGAAGAGAGTTTCCTTGAGTCATAAATCACCACATTGGAGGGATGGTATTTTTCAAGCATCTGTTTTTCCACGACTCCATCATATTTGGGATGATAAGAAAGAATAATCATAGAGTCTTTAAAGACGCTGGCGCCTTCTAAAAAAATTCTCAGGGCTTCGTTATAATCTTCTCCATAGCCGCCGATCCAGACGATGAGGGGATGCTGAAGTGGTAGGTCGGTAGGACGTGCAGCAAGAGGGGTTGTAGAGGCCTCTAACATAGGCTGGCCGGCAACCTGTGCTTTAGGGTAAACATTTATAAATGCGTGGGATGGAGCAAGAAGTGTTTGTGCACAAGCTGCTACTTTTTTTGCTGTTTCAAAGTAGGCATCTGTTCCCTGTAAGTTGATATTATCCCAATAAGCGTAGCTTTTAGCACCTTGGCTTTCAAAAGCCTTCAGAAGCTGTCCTTGAAATTCAAAGGCGACACCTGAGACCACTTTTTTTGGATGCACATGATCTAAAATCGTTTGAACACTTTTTTCACTTAAAGTGCCGCTGCGTTTCCAATCACGGTCGAGTTTTTCTTCGAAATTGATAAGAAGCATTCTTGATTTAAATTCAGGGTCTAGTAGAGATGAAGCCATCCCGTTTGCAAAAATGCGGTAATCATCGTGGTTTTTCTCTGCTTGCTCTAAGACAAATTTAAGTGCAGTTGTTTCACCGGCATCTTGAAGTATGTAAAGCGTATCGCACTGGATAGATGCACCCCATAGGGAGGTGCAAAGAGCTAAAAGGGCAAAAAGTCTTTTCATGGCTTGATCTCCAAGTTTGCAACAGTCAAACGACTGATAGCAATGACTCTATTTTCATTATCACGGATCTCAATAGTCCATACTTGCGTAGTTCTTCCGATATGATTGGGAGTGGCTTTAGCAATCAGCTTGCCGCTATGAACAGGTTTTAGGTGGTTGATATTGAGATCTAGTCCTACGCAGATGTATTTGGTGGGATCAACAGCACAAAGAGCTGCAGCGCTGCCAAGGGTTTCTGCTAAGACGGCTGACGCTCCACCATGAAGTATATTAGAGTATTGTTTGTGGTGGGTTTCAATAGGCATCTGGGCCACTAAATAGTCTGCACCTTTTTCTGTGAAGACGATTCCTAGATGAGAGACGAGCGTATTTTCACACTTTTTTTGCAAATCGCTTAAACTAAAGTGAGACTTCCAAATCATTGTCATATTATTTCTTCTGGTTTTTCACGAATATACCAGTATGATTCTCCATAATCAAAGGAAAGCTGGGTTCCAGGCTTAATTTCTTTAAGAGCAACAAAAATCAAATGGTAAAACCCTTTCCAATAGACGTGAATAGGTTTTAGGTTGGGCTTTGAGCTGTGGTTAATAAAACGGGTCAGACATCCTTGAGTTGCATCAATGACAAAATTTCTTCCTATGTCATCGGGGACCGGGTATTCATAACAGTAGTTATTGATCGGCTCAAAATATCTTCGATCATTACGTCGGACAGTGCCCGTATATTCTCCGACGTAGTGGCCTTTCTGGATCAGCTCTTCAGCAAAAAGTCCATAACCGACAGAGGGGTGAACAAATCGAATGGAAACTTTAGGAATATAAGAGCTTAAAATTTCTTTGTGAAATTTTTTTCCAAGGTTTATAGCTTCAGAAGAGATTTCTCCTTTTTTCTCTTTTTCTAGACCTTTCAGTCTCACTTCTTCTTCATCGGCAAGGGATTCAAACTCGTTTAACGGGAGGTGGCGGTAGCTGAGCTTTTTTTCTAGCTCAGGGATCGTAAAAAACTCCTCATCTAACTTAACTTTCGAATTCACGTAGAATCTCTTGATAGATAGGGACAAACTCTGGGTGGGCTGCCTCTATTTTAGGTTGAATCCGAAGGCCGATCCTTTGAACTTCGGCGGTTGCTTTCCCATGCAGATCTGGATCGTTAACCAAAAAAAGCTCTCCAATGTCAAATTGAATGGCATTTCCATCTACAAACCCAAAGTTGTTGCTCACGCTATGGTCGTCATCAAAAAGCCCTTTATTGCCTCTAGATTGGATAAGGCTAAAAAATGATCTTAGAGATCTTTTGGCCTCATCAACCTTGCCTGCTTCAATGAGCTGGAATAATTCGGAAAAAAGGGGTTTAGCCTTTTTTTGAATGATAAAAGAGGTATTCCCCAGGGGATGGACAAATGTTTTTCCATCCTTTCCAATCAGCGTGACCGATCGGTTCCAGCTATTTGAGGGATTGATGTGGATGAATAAGAGTCCTGTTTCATCTTTAAATTCGCGATAAGAGTAGTGAAGAGCATCAAAGAGGCGGTGCATTCTTTGTTCTTTCTGAAAGACTTTCTTTTCCTTTAAGTTCGGGAAAAGGGGATAGGGAAGATATTTGATCCATTTACGAGGGCAAAGGTGATTCATTTTAAAGAATTTGAGGACATATTTTCCATCATCAGAGGAAAAAACGATCGATTGCGTGCCTCTGCTTAAGTATGTAAATTTTTGATTGAGGATTTGGTCTAAAAAAGGATCTGTAAGATCGCTCTCCCATTTTTCCAAAGGATTAAACGCGATTGTCACTTGATCTACGAAGTTTTTCTTTTTATGAATAACTGCAAAAAATGCTGAAGAAAAAATGACTAAAAGTAATAATAAGGCAATCTTTCTCATAAAAGGAATAACTATATGAAAAAATGGATTTTTTTGCTCCTCTTTTCCATTCCAGTATTTACGCTTGGAGGGCAGCTTCTTTACCTCTATTATCATAAAGAATTTAAGCCGAATGAATTTGCCTGCTCCCTTGTCCGAGGAGCCGCCGTTGAGGTCGATTTAAGTCAAAATACAGAAGAGATTCAAAAAATTTTAAATCAGCCGTTTACCTTTTTGGGGCTCGGTAAACAAATGACGGCTTATGAAAGTGCGGATCATCAATATGTATTAAAATTTTTCAACCCTCGTTCTCGTATGAAAGAAAGCTGGTTTCACGACATCAAGAAACTAAAGTTTTTCTGCTCTATGAAGTGGTTTTCCCATGCTTATTTCAAAAGAAAGGAAAGGCTCCTCAAACTGTTTAACAGACATGCAATCGCTTTTAAAGACATGAAAGAAGAAGCAGGTCTTGTCTATGTCCACTTAAACCGTTTTACAGCGCTCGATCAGTCGGTCGATATTGCAGATAGGGATGGAACGCGCTTTCTAGTGAATCTAAAAGAGGTGCCTTTTGTGCTTCAGAGAAAAGTGGAGCTTGCAGGCGTTCATCTTGCCGCGGTTGCAAATGATCCAAATGCCTTAAATGAAGCTTACGACCGGGTTAGAGAGCTTTTCACAATACGGGCAAGTAAAGGCATCACTGATCGTATTCAAACACTCCATAACAATTATGGATTTTTACCGAGCGGTAAAGCAGTTCAAATCGACGTCGGTCGTATTTCCTATAGCGAAGCTGTAGAGCAAGATCCTCAAGCAGAAGTCGAAAGGATCATGACCAATATCCGCTAATCTTTAGCACACCACTTTCTTTTCATGGATCGCTCTTCTAAAAGTGCGTCCTAAGTAGATGGCTGTCACAAACCAGAGGGCAAGTAAGGGGAATCCGAATATTCCACTCAGCATCAAGTAGTGGCCTCGGCCCACAACTTGTCCAAAGGCCTTTTGTAAAGGAGCTAGCAGCATGTTGAAAAGGGAGCCTGCTTCTTTTGAAGCGCGGGATCCAAACGTTTCAATCCAAGCTTGGGCTTTAAACTTCACATCAGGTGTTGTGGGGATATAGAGCTGTTTCAAAGCAGGTCCATTGAGTGCGTAGTTAATCGCTTTAGATCCCACCATGAGGTAAAAGAGGAATGATAAGCTATCTAAAGATAGGAACCCAAACAAGGCAAGGCCGACTATGACCGGCATTGCAGCCAGGGCCACGCCCACACCTAAGAAACGGGTGACATTGCTGATACCTAGAAGTAAGCATCCCAAAGAAACAATATTAACGCTAGAGCCGTATAAGCTTAAATAGTGGCTTAAAGCAACGCCTGTGAACTGATCTCCTGCAGCTACTTTAAAGTTGAAGTCAAAAATAGTGACCACAACTTCATAAATGAAGTTTGCTGCAAAAATCCCCAGCAAGTATTTATGTTTGAGCATCAGTTTCAGCCCTTCTAAAAAGCCGGGTTCTTGTTCTTTTTCTGCTTGCTTTTCATTTTTTCCTTCAAAAGACTTCAGTAAATGAGAAGGGGTAGCGCGCAGAAAGTATCTGACAACGGGGATGATCAAAAGAATCAAGACACCTAAGAAAACCATCGAAAGCGTATCTGTAGTAAGTCCTAGACGGTGAGGAAGCCCTCCCACAGTATAGGGAAATATAATACCGCCCATCTGTCCAATTGCAACCACTAGAGGAAACCCTCTTTTGGCCGATGTTGGATCCGTTGTGTCTGCAGAGAACGCCCAGAAGAGTGCGACAACAAGTGAGCCAAAGCTTTCAACAAAGAGGTACCATAAGTACCCTAATCCGCGTGTTGCTAAAAAAGGAAGCGTCGAGCGTGCTTCGATGACATCAGCAGGGGCTTGAGCCATATACATCAGCGCGCTGAAAACTAAAACGGTGATGCCATAAAAAGCAGGGAGGATTTTAAGCATTTTCTCCCTTGAATTTTTCTCTAAGAGTTTGGTGTAGAACATTACGAGGGGGAGAAGGGCGATCACCGAGACGGTTTTTGCATAGGGGAGGTGGAGTTTATCGACAAGCTGGATGAAGATTGCATCTTTTAAAGGTCTAAGTGTCCAATAGACCCCGATGATGAGTGCAAAGATAAGCCCCATCCGAAGAAACTTTTTAAATTCTTCTTTTTCGAAATTTCCAAAGTTGAACTTACATATCCATTGAAAAAACCTGAGAATGTAACTCATAATAACCTCTTTTCTCACTAATAACCGAATTATAATCTCTTTGCAAACTATTTGTATTGTCGATATAATCGAACACATAAATCTAAAAAATCGATATGAAAAAATCTCTTCAAAGTTTAAGAATTGCAGACCTTGAACTATTTATTACGGCAGCTCGTCTAAAAAGTCTTGGGCGGGCAGCAGAGATTCACCATCTTAGCCAGAGCGCTGCTAGCACAGCGATTAAGCGTGTTGAAACTGCCTTTGAAAAACGGCTTTGTACGCACGAAAGAAGGCAGTTTTGCCTGACACCTGAAGGTAAATTGTTTCTTCCACGTGCAGAGTTATGGCTTCAGAACTTACGAGAAACCGCACTACCCAGTGAACCAGAGCCCTTAAGGCTTGCAACAACGCATGCCATTGCAAGAGTGGCGATTTCTGCGCTTCTACCAACGCAGCTCATCGAATTGACATTAATACGGCCTGATCTTGCTTATGGTGCTGTGTTAAGAGATGAAGCAGATCTAGCGCTTGTTCTTGATAACGCTCCTTGGAAAGGTGTTGAAATTGCTGAGATTGGAAAAGGAAAATACCAACTCTATTCATCACAAAAAGATGTGCATCATGGTCCTGTTATTCTCCCGGAAGATCAAATAGAGGTTCTTTCTCTTCAAGAGCGATGGAAAGAGATGCACTCAAGTCCGATTCCAATTAAAGCGCGGATTCCAAGCTGGTCTCTCATTGCAGATATTTGCTCCAATTCGAAAGAAATTGGATTTCTTCCTGATTTTCTAGCACAGAAAGCGTGCCTTTATCCTATTTCATGGCAGCCTGCACCTTCACCTTATAGAATGCTCGCTCTTTATAAAAAAACATCCGATCCTTTACACAAGAGATTGCAGATGTTAATACGCAAATTGCGCAGTGCTTTTTAAAAAAAGATGAAATGCATTTGTGTTAAAATTCTTTTTTCTTCTATAATCCTTTTTTATCTCATAAAGAGATTTGCTGCCCACGGGCGGCGAATGAAACGCAAAAACTATTAGGAGTTTAAACCATGCTAAAAAAATTCGGAATCGTAGCAGCTGGGTTGTTAATGAGTATGACAACTTTGTTTGCAGATGGTCAAATGAAATCAAATTCAAATCAACAAAACGCAACAGATATGAACCGTCTTCCAGGTGGTGGTACTGTTGGTTTTAGCTTAACAACTCTCGCAGGAGCTGTTGCACAAATTGGATACACAAATAATTGTGTAACTTTTGATGTGGGCGGTAACTTCTTTCATAATCATGATGATAACTTCGGCACAGTTCTTGGCCATTTAGGATTTAGAAGCCGTATTCAAAACAACTTCTTCTTCTCAATGGGCGTAATGGGATTGAAGCAATTTGGAGAACATTCACGTAAGCAATGGTCTGTTGGTGCTTTCACTGGACTTGATTACCAGTTCTCAAAGCATTTTATGCTCCAAGGTAAAGTTTATCCTTATAACTATGATCGTAGATTTAGCCAACCAAAGCACAATGTGTTTAGAAATAGCACAATTGCTTTTCTCTACGTTTTCTAAGACATTTGATCACAATAAACTTCTTCCAATCCAAAAGGTTGGAAGAAGTTTTTTCATTTATAGACCTGACAACTAGTCCATCTTTGGCACTAATAACTGAAGCACTTCAAGCACATAAAATCCCAAGTCCAAAGAAGTTTTCGCTTTAGGAATCTTTTCAGATTCGGATGTTTATCTCTGGAGGGGCTGGAATCTAGATATCGTTGAACCTAAAAGTGTCCAATGACCCAAAACCCGTCATTACTGATTGCTTCCAGGTCTTAAAAAGACCAAGATTGGGGATTTTTTTCAAGGAATCTGTGATGCCATGTAGCTATCAATCTTTCCATAAATCCGAGCGTACTCAATATCATTTTCGGATGCGCCTTTATACAAATTTTTCAAAGATTGTAAATCGTATGAAGAACCGATTAGAGCATCATATATGTTCGTAAGACCTGAACCAAGCGCCCAATTAAATACAGGCGATTTATTCCATGGATGCGGCAAAAACTTAAAAAGAGAATTAGGCATCATTTCAACGATAGGAAAATAACATGAATTTTCATATTCAAACATCTTTTGTTCTACTAGCGGCATAATCTGTTTGTTTATTACTAATAAAACAGTCTCTTTGATCAACAAAATAGTAGGATTATCTGACATTCCTACAGACAGAATGGAAAAGCGGAGGTTCCATAGAAAACCAAGTCCTTTTGCAAATTGATCGGCCCCTGTATAGAGTGTAGAAAAAATAGAGTGATTTTTTTCAAGATCAAATTTCACAATGGCAATCTGGAAGCATTTAACAATCACTGGTGCTAAAAAAACAATCCGTGATTGTTTAAGAGGAGCTGGAATAGAAGCTGCTATCTTGTCCAAGAAAGGGAGTGCAACTTTAGAAACTGCTTCAGATTGGAATAAACAAATCTTAAGGGATTGATATAAAGAATCATTACGAGTGAGATAGAACACAAGAGATGCACTTAATGCAGGAACGACATCTATTCGCGTGGTGTCAAGAAATTTTCTAATTTCCCTATCGTTTAAGGCAGGATTATTGAGTGTTGCATAGAATCGATTTGGAACTATAGAAAAGCAATTTATTAACGATCCGATCAAAAATCTTGGATGGGTGGTTGATAGAGGTACGAGAGATTCAAAAAAACGGATAGACCGTTGAGCTAAAGCACTGACCATATTTTCTTTCCTTCTAAGTAAAAGCCTTAAAATTAAAGACTAAAGTATACCGGTATACTAAATTTTAGGCACGACATAAAAAACTAAAAAGCAGGGCTCGAGGGCCCTGCTATTTAAAGCGACTTTGACTTGGTGACTTCTTCCGCAATCGTCTCAGGTGTCACTCGACCTAAGTATTGAGGAAGCTCTAGACCTGCCATCGAGGCAACATCGTGCAGAGCGGGGAGCGACTTGACCATCTGACTCATAAAGTTGGAAGTGGCAGATCCCTTAGAAGGATCTGAAGTATTGCTTCCGCTATCCCAGACGGTGATTTTGTCAATTTTGATATTCTTAATCGCTTCAACTTGGAGTTTGACAAGCTCTTCGAGTTTTTCAATGAGGAGCATCGTTGAGGCGCTTTTTGCATCATCGCCGCAGGCTTCGACAAGCTGTTTATATCCTTTGGCTTTTGCGTCCAAAAGTTTTTGGATCCCTTCAGCTTCTGCTTGCTTAATCGATAAGATCGCTTCAGCTTCTCCGCGAGCAATCACGACATTACGAAGAGCTTCTGCTTCTGCTTCAATTTGGATCTTTTTCTTTTTCACTTCTTCAGGAACGATTTGGTCTGCAGCTAAAAACTCGGTTTGAGCAAGGGCCCTGGCTTTTTGGATCTGAGCTTCTGCATGCTGTTTGGCAACCTGGCTTCGTTGGGCAGCCTCTGCCTCTTTTTCTGCCAAAATGGCATTTGTGAGGGCGATTTGTGCTTTTGAATCGTTTTCTCCTTTAACAGCGTCTGCATTATAAGAAGCTACAGAGACTCTACGGTCTCTTTCTGCTAGAGATTTTCCAATCTCCCCTTGTTTTTCTTGTTCTGCAACATCAACCTTAGCTTGGTTAACAGCCGTGGCCGATGCTTTTTTACCGATGCTGTCGATATATTCGGATTCATCGGTGATGTCAGTAATATTGACGTTCAAGAGGGTGAGACCAATTTTATGGAGCTCGAGCTCGACGTTTTTCTTGATCATCTCTAAGAACTTTTCACGGTCTTGGTTGATCTCTTCGATCCGAAGGGAAGCAACAGTTAAGCGGAGCTGTCCGATGATGATTTCAGTTGCCATCATTTCAATGGCCTTATAGTCGAGATCCAAAAGGCGCACGGCTGCGTTGTTCATGATTTCAGACACAACACCGATTGCTACTGTAAATGTACTTGGAACGTTGACGCGGATATTTTGGTGTGAAAGCGCTCCTTTAAGAGGAATATGGATGGTGCGGGGGGTCAGGTCTAAAAAGGCGCAGCCTTGGATGAGCGGCCACACGAAGGTTCCGCCTCCGTGGTAGCACTGAACGGTCTTACTGCCGCCGACTCGTCCATAAACGACGAGAATTTTGTTTGACGGACATCTCTTATATAGCCTTGCTAAGAAAAGAAGCGTCGAAAAGACAAAGATAAGAAAGAAAACAACAGTTGTACTTAAATGACTCATGGCAACCTACTTTAATGGGACGACAATCACAGTTTTGTCATCCATTTTTTTTATGATTTGAACAGAAACAAAGGAAGGAACTTCTTCTTCACAGTAAGCGTCGATTTCATGGGTGAAGTTATGAAGAGAAATTGTAATTTTTCCGGTGCCGCTCTTAGGAATGCGGTGGTAGACAAGGGCCTCTTTTCCAATGGCGTCCTCAATTTTAAAAACGGTCCCTGGGCTATGGGCTTTTCGTGCCACATGAAAAATATAGGAAGAGATAAGAGATGCGATAGTCCCGGCACCTGTCGCAAAAAGAACCGAGGAAAGCTGGGAGAGGAAAAATTGTTTGACGCAAGTCAGGCCTACCCATCCAAACATCATGATAAAACCAGTAAAGGCTTGCTTGGTCATCCACTTGAACTTGCCGTCCTCAAAAACATCATGGTCATGCTCGGCATCGCTGCCTAAGAAGCCCATGATCATTTGGATCAAAAGCAAGCCAGATCCTGCAAGCGCGCAGAACCGGTAAATGGATCCGTCATTTAGGAGGTCTATTAGTTTATTGATAATGCCCAACATAAGGGGGTAGTTTAGTACAAAAAGAGCAAAAAAACAATTGGTAATACCGATGAGTGAAAAAAGAAATTTTAAAAGAGGGCTGGACATCGAATCAGGCTTCATGTAAAAAGCTGAAAAGATGGGAAAAAAAATTAAAATATTACTCATTTTAGTTTTAGTGATAGCTGGCATCGTTGGGCTTTTTCAGATGGACATCGGAACTATATCTGTCATGGTTCCAATGGGCGAGATCGCAGTTAAAGAAAAACGTCTTTTAGTGATTTCTACGCTACTGATGATGATCGTTATTGTTCCTGTTTTCTTTGTGACGATTTGGGTGGCTTGGCATTATCGAGCTAGCAACAAGAGGGCTGAATACGATCCTAACTGGGAGAATAATAATGTAGCGGAATTTATCTGGTGGTTCATCCCTTGTGTGATCATAGGAATACTTTCTGTCATCACCTGGAAAAGTTGCTATGAACTAAGTCCTTTTAAGCCTTTGAACTCACCTGTGGCTCCTTTAAGGGTTCAGGTGGTTGCATTGCAGTGGAAATGGCTTTTCCTCTATCCGGATCATAAAATTGCTTCGGTGAATTTGCTGCAATTTCCTAAAGAGACACCTCTTAACTTTGAAATCACAGCCGATGCTCCGATGAATTCATTTTGGATTCCGCAGCTAGGTGGGCAGATCTATGCGATGCCGGCAATGCGCTCTAAACTTCATCTAATAGCCCATGAAGAGGGGACTTTTACGGGTTCTTCTGCCAACTTGAGCGGAGAAGGATTTTCATGGATGAACTTCCAAGCAAAATCTTGTTCCAAAGAGGAGTTTGATGCCTGGGTGCAGCAGGCAAAGGCATCAACAGAAGTTCTCAATCAAACAAGCTACGATGAGCTTGCCCGTCCCAGTAAGAACAATCCAGCTGCCTTTTATCTTCTGCAAAAAGAAGATCTGTTTGATGCAATTATTATGAAATACATGATGCCCATGGAATAACTATGTTCGGAAGATTGACGTTAGAAGCATTTAAGCACGATCCGATTATCATGGGGGCTAATTTGATGGCCCTTGTAGGGACTCTTGCGGTCATCGGTCTTCTTTTTTATTACAAAAAATGGAGATGGCTCTGGGAAGAATATCTAACATCTCTGGATCCTAAGAAAATTGGTACGATGTACATGGTTGTTGTTTTGATCATGGCATTTAAAGGGATTGTCGATGCAGTTATGATGAGAGCCCAGCAGGCTTTTTCTGTCGGTGTCTCAGAAGGTTATTTAACCTCGTCTCACTACCAGCAGATTTTTACAGCTCATGGAACGACGATGATTTTTTTCGTCGGCATGGGATTTATTTTTGGGATGATGAATTTAGCAATTCCTTTGCAGATTGGAGCTCGTGATGTTGCTTTCCCATTTTTAAACTCCGTTGGGTTCTGGCTTTTTGCCTCAGGAGCCTCCTTTATCATGACCTCTCTTTTGATAGGGGACTTCTCTGCTACGGGGTGGGTGGCCTATCCTCCTCTTTCTGGGATTGATTACAGCCCGGGGGTTGGCGTCGATTACTGGATTTGGAGTGTGCAGATTGCCGGGATTGGAAGTTTAGTATCGGGAATTAATTTCATTATCACGATTTTTAAAATGCGCTGTCCTGGCATGACGCTGATGAAAATGCCGATTTTTGTGTGGAGCTGTCTTGGATGCTTAGTGCTGATTCTATTTGCGTTTCCCATCTTAACTGCTACAGTGGGGATGCTGTCCTTAGACCGGTATTTGGGGATGCATTTTTTTACGGCCGGTTTTGGCGGCAACCCGATGATGTATATCAACTTGATTTGGGCGTGGGGTCATCCCGAGGTCTATATTTTAGTGCTTCCGGCTTTTGGAATTTATTCAGAGGTTGTGGCTACATTTTCTCATAAATATCTCTTCGGATATGTTTCGATGGTCTGGGCAATCATTGTGATTACATTTTTGTCATTTATTGTGTGGCTGCACCATTTTTTCACGATGGGGGCAGGCGCCAATATCAATGCATTCTTTGGCATTATGACAATGATCATTGCTGTCCCCACAGGTGTGAAAATTTTCAACTGGCTCTTTACTCAATATAGAGGACGTGTTGTTTTTTCAACTCCGATGCTTTGGTTCACAGGGTTTATTGTCACGTTTTCCACAGGCGGCGTGACAGGGGTTTTAATGTCGATTGCTCCGGTCGACTTTCAGGTGCATAATAGCCTCTTTTTAATCGCCCATTTCCATTCGATGGTGATTGGTGGAGTTCTTTTTGCCTTCTTTGCCGGTTTTTCGTACTGGTTTCCGAAAATTATGGGCTTTAAGTTAAATGAATATCTTGGAAAAGTGGCTTTCTGGTTTTGGATCATTGGATTTTTACTTGCGTTCATGCCGCTATACCTTCTTGGACTCATGGGCGCGACAAGACGCTTGGATCATTACGATCCTTCTACAGGATGGCAGCCTCTCTTTATATTAACAGCAATTGGTGCGGCCAGCATCTTCATCGGATTTATTTTCCAAGTGATTCAGCTGGTTGTCAGCGTTAAACAGCGAAAACGCAATAGAGATACAACCGGCGACCCTTGGAATGGAAGAACGCTTGAGTGGTCCACATCATCGCCCCCTCCGCTTTACAACTTTGCGATTCTTCCAAAAGTAGAGGCACGTGATCCTTTTTGGGTCATGAAGCATTCAAAGCCGCAAAAGCCTCAGGCTTACCATGCCATCCATGTTCCCAGAAATACAGCTATTGGGCTCATTATTGGAGGGCTTAGCATGATGGTTGGTTTTGCGCTTGTTTGGCATATCATGTGGATGGCACTTATTGGCATGATTGGGATTGCAGCGAGTTTAATCGTCCGTCTTTCAGACGATGATATTGAGTATGTGATTACTGCAAAAGAGCTTGAAAAATTGGAGTCTAAAGTATGAGCCAAGTTGCGCATCATGAGCAAGAGGCAGCATCGCTAATTGATGTGGGCTTTTGGACCTACATCATGACAGACTGTATGCTCTTTGGCACACTATTTGCAACGTATGCAGTGCTACACAATAACACCTTTGGAGGCCCCTCTTCCAAAGATCTATTCGATCCGCTCTATGCTCTGGGTGAGACGTTATTTCTTTTAGTCAGCAGCTTTACGTGCGGTCTTTCAGGGATTGCAGCACGCAGAGGGGACGTCAAAAAAATCTTGTTTTGGTTTGGGGTGACGTTTTTGCTAGGACTTGGGTTTGTCGTGATGGAAGGGATGGAGTTTACAAAATTTGTAGAAGAAGGAAACAGCTGGAAAAGAAGCGGCTTTTTATCAGGGTTCTTCACTCTTGTAGGAACGCATGGAACCCACATCAGCATCGGTCTTTTATGGATGGTAGTGATGATGTTTCAAGTCGCTTTCAAGGGCCTAAACTCTTTTACATTAAGACGCATGTCATGTCTGCGGCTTTTTTGGCATTTTCTCGACGTCGTGTGGATCTTTATTTTCACAATCGTCTATTTAATGGGGGTTGTATAACTATGGAAAAATCTGCAACCACTTATTACGTGATTGGATTTGTTCTCTCACTGATCCTCACACTGGCTGCTTATTTTGTTGTCGTGGGGAAACTCTTTTCACGGCAAGGCATTTTAATTGCAATTTCTGTGCTTGCAGTCGTTCAGTTTATTGTGCAGCTCATTTATTTTTTGCGGATTGCTCAAGAGACAAAACCTCATTGGAAGCTGACTCTTTTTTTCTTCATGATGCTGGTGCTTGTTGTCATTGTTTTTGGATCGCTTTGGATTATGAACAGTTTAAATTACAACGTCATGATGCACAACATGGAGAGCGATGCTTATTAAATATATCAAGCTTACAAAACCGGGCATCATCATGGGAAATGCTATCACAACAGCTGCCGGTTTTTTTCTGGCATCGAAGGGACATTTTAATCTAGGTCTTTTCTTAGCAGCCATGGCAGGCCTATCGCTGATTGTAGCTGCTGGATGTGTGCTGAACAACTACATGGATCGCGATGCAGATAAAAAAATGAGCAGAACACAGACGCGCGCGCTTGCCAAAGGCACGATATCCGTTTCTCATGCGCTGATATTTGGAATTACGTTAGGGGTTGCAGGATCGCTTATTTTAATTCTGCTTACCAATTTACTGACGCTATGCGTTGCGCTCAGCGGTTTTGTCATCTATGTGTTTTTCTACAGCCTTTTAAAGTACCGTACGATGTACGGCACAGAGATCGGAAGCATTGCAGGAGCTGTTCCTCCGGTAGTTGGTTACACAGCAGTGAGTCATCAGTTAGATGGCGGAGCGCTTCTGATTTTTCTCGTCATTGCTCTATGGCAGATGCCCCATTTTTTTGCGATCGCTCTTTATCGCTCTAAAGAATATGCAGCGGCTTCAATTCCAGTGCTGCCTCTTGTTAAGGGGATCAGCGTTACCAAAATTCGGATGGTTCTTTATACGCTTGCTTTCATCGCATCGACGATCTTACTCACGTTTTTTGGCTATACGGGTTATGCCTACTTAAGTGTTGCTGCTATCCTTGGGCTCATGTGGCTCAGGCTCTGTATTAAGGGTTTTAAGGTAGAGAGCCATGAAAAGTGGGCTCACAAGATGTTTCGGTTCTCGTTGGTTGTCATCATGGTCCTATGCACGATGATCTCATTTGATGCGACCTAATCCATCTACATCCATGGTACAAAGAAGCTTTATATGTCGATTAATTTTTTCAATATCCCAGTCCCACCAGGCGATATCAAGCAGGCGCTGAATGGTCGTATCATCGAATCTTTGCTTCACAACTTTGGCAGGATTGCCTGCAACAATCGTGTAGGGAGGGACGTCTTTCACAACGACTGCGCCTGCGGCAATAATGGAGCCGTGTCCGATGGTGACGCCTCCCTTAATTAAGCACCCATACCCAAACCAAACATCATGCCCGACGATGATATCTCCTTTGATGGGGACATCAGCAAAATCAAAAGCGGACTCCCACCCTTGTTTAAAGATGGGAAAGGGGTAGGTAGTGATAGCATCTAGTTTGTGGTCTCCTGTCATGATGAACCGCGTCTCTGCAGCGATAGCGCAAAACTTTCCAATTACGAGTTTGACTCTTGTAGGATCATAGTTGTAGAGAATGTGGTATTCTTCAAAGTTTTCAGGTCCATGGCGGCGCCCATCAAAGTAGGTGTAATCCCCAATAAAAACATTAGGGGCTTTGACAAGATTCTTAATGAAAACGACATCTGTGTTTCCGGGGATAGGGTAAAGTGTCTTAGGATCAGGTCCCATGTAGTACTCCATTTTTTTTGCAGAATAAGTTAAGATTAGTTTTATGAAAATCATGTCGCTTAACATTTGGGGTGGGCACGTTAAACAGCCACTTCTAGATTTCATTGCAAAACATCATGATGTCGATGTTTTTTGTTTTCAAGAGGTCTATCATAATGGCGCTCGGAAAGTATCCGATGAAGAGCGGGTGGTCTATTTAAATATTTTTGCAGAAATGCAAGCTTTGCTTCCACATCACAAGCCATTTTTTAGGCCTGTTGTTGAAAACCATTATGGAATTGCCATGCTCGTTAAAAATGAGGTTGAGGTGATAGAAGAAGGCCAGTTTCCGATCTACGATAACCCCGGTTATCCCGGCATCGGGCCTGCGCACTCGCGTATTTTACAGTGGGCAAACTGCCGAGTGGGCCGGCATGTCTATACGGTGATCAATATCCACGGTCTTTGGAATGGAAAAGGGAAAACAGATTCGCCAGAAAGAATTCTTCAATCACAAAGAATTCGGGAGTTCGTAGAAAAGCTGAAAGACCCATTTGTTCTATGCGGCGACTTTAATCTGAGGCCTGATACTGAAAGCTTACAAATCATTCAAGAAGGGATGACAAACCTTATTAAGCAGCAAGGCATTACTTCGACTCGTACAAGTTTTTATCCCAAAGAGGAAAAATTTGCCGATTACGTCTTTACATCACCTGCCCTTACAGTTCGCCGCTTTGAAGTTTTACAAGATGTCGTCTCAGATCATGCTCCACTGCTAGTCGAAGTCGAGTTTTAAGGCTGATATTCACTTAATCTTTCAGCGGCAATTGCTGCGGCTTTTTCCCATGTCCAGTTTTGAGCTTGCTGGCTAGCGTTAAATCCCTTTAATTGGACCTCTAGAGAATGTTTTGGCAGCCATGAGAGCAGTGCTGCTAAAATATCCGTGTTTGGTTCAAGAAGCCAGCCTTCTTTCACAAGCTGCATTTGACCAAGCTGTGTTCCTAAGGTTTTTTTTTCGGCAGGGATAAACCAGCCACATTCATTTGTGACAAAGTCACGGGTTGCTCCTCCTGCTGTGACGATAACGGGAAGCCCGCAAGCCATAGCTTCTAGTACAGGAAGTGCAAACCCTTCACCGCGGTAAGGATGCACCAAGCAGTCACAGGCTTTATAAAGGCTTGCAAGTTCTTGAGGGGACATGTCATTTTCTAGATAAAGAATCTCTGCATGGCCGGGGGTATCTTGAGCCGCTTTGAATAAATTTGGCTGGGTGAGACCTGAGTAATGTTCATGGGTGCCAAAATCTTTGATCACAAGACACACGTCATCTTCTGCTGTAAAAGATTTTAGATAGCTATTCAATAGTAGATCTGGGCCTTTGCGGTGGATGGTTCCACCCACAAATAAAAACTTGAATTTTTTATTTGTTGGAAGCTGCATGGGTTTAACATCAACATGAAAGATAGATGGATCGTATCCATTAGGGACAACTTGTATTTTGTTTTCGGGCACTCCTGAGTCAATGAACTGACTTTTTACAAAATGGGTAGGCACCCATACTTCATCGACATTTTTAATCTTCTCGGGCCAGTCTGCTGGAAGAGCTCCATACTCCCAAGGTTGCATGAGAATCCACTTTCCAGCTGCTGGAGGCGTCCAGTTGGGGGGCCAGCTATGGCGGATTGTGACTTTTGTACTTTCTGGAGCTTGTTTTACAAGCTCTAAAGGTGCGCTGATGGAGTCGGAAACAAAGGTTGTACTTGTATTAACGCATGAGAGGGAAAGACTACGATTTTTGGCCAGTTCTTTAACAATAGAGCGATTGACATTTGAAAGGCTGCTTATGTCTAAGAAAGAGCCTTCCCATGCAACATCGATCGATGGGTTCTTTTTTTCTTCCAGCATCTTTGTTGGGATAAAGAGAAAGTTATCGTAATCTAATGCTAAGTGGATATAACCTAGATCCTCAATTTCTTTGATTTTAGCAGCTAGTTCTTCGTTTTGAAAGATCTCTACGATCATAACAGGATGATGGCGGCAGATGGTCTCAAGGCCTCCTCGAATAACTTCCATTTCAAACCCTTCGACATCGATTTTAATGAGGGAGATATCATCTAGATTAAGAGAGTCCAAACGTACCATTTGAGCTCGATCTTTCGCGGAACCTTCTATAGATTGGGTCACAGTTCCATGACCTTCATTGATGAGTGTGTGGCTGATCTGCTGCGTCCACGGCTCTTTAGGGATGAAGACTTCAATCCACTGCTCGGAAGATCCCAAAGCTTTATGATGCATAACGACGTTTTGGCAGTGGTTAAGGTGCATGTTAAGGGCAAGTTCACAAAACATCTTGGCTTGAGGTTCAAAAACATGCACTTTGCCTTTTTCACCCACAAGCCTTGAAAGATTTAAGGTGTGTGTGCCGATATGGCCGCCAATATCGAGGACAACAGAGCCGGGCCTAACATATTTCTTAAACTGATCGTGAATAAATTCTTCCCAGGAAAATCCTTGTTTGAGGATGAAATCTTTGATGAAATCATTCACGTCGTCCAGATAGTAAAGATCTCGATTTTGGACTCTGTAGATCGCGTAATTTTGATAGTTAAAGTTGTTTGCGTAGTCTTTTAGAGCTTGATCATTCGGATAATAAGACGATAGCAGTGTATGAAGAAGATCCGGTGTTACTTCAAGCTCTGGTTTGACAAGCGAAAAAGCTTTCTCTTCTTCATTGGACATCTCGCTGTGAAAATGGAGAAAGGTACCGAATTCTTTTTCATTACAGAGATATTGACTGATCTGTTTTTCACGTGCATTTTTGGAAAAAGCAATAAAATCCCAATCTGTGAAGTTGTTAGTAAAACTTAAATGATCGCAGAGCTCGGATTTAATAAGATAGGCAGAGTGAACGCAAGGCACTTGAAAAGTTCCACGTTTTTGACGATTTGCAATTGAATCGTAATCTGTATGATGTTTGTAATATCCATTCTCGGTGACATCAGCAAAAAAATTACGAAATCGATCTCCCGCTTCAGGAGTGGGCCGCAGAAGCGGAGCGATGAGCGGCTTATCTTGCTCAATCAAATATTTCAGGGTCATAGGAAGTAAAAAAACATCAGATGCAAGGATGAAGCAATAATGGTTTTTAGATTCTTTGGTTTTAGCTAAGTATCCATCTTTAATTTCTGCAAAGAGCTTGTTTTTTTCTTGTTGGGTTTTTAGCGAGGAGATCGGATGGTAAATAGAGGAAATGCTGCGATAAGAGTCGCTATTCTTCAAAGACCATTCATTAAGCTGCTGCCGGACTTCTTCACTTTCATTACAGATGTCGAATTGTATTTGTATCAGCTGCTTGTCATACTCTAGGCGATCAATTGATTTTAGAAAAAATGGGATGAGTCGGTCTTGATTTTTGACAACAATTCCAATGAAAACTGGGCTGTATTCTCCTTGCACAAGCCTGGGAGATATCAAAATGATACTTAATAGCAAACGAATGAAAAAATATCTCATAATTTAGGCTGTTTTATAGGTTCAAGTAATGAACGAACATAGTCAAGATCGACAAAGAGTAAGAATGCTTGTTTATCCTCTAAACCAACGGAAAGGATCAGCTCTTTTTCTTCGTGATCTGTAATCATTCCACAAGAGTATTCGACTCCTTTGTGAAAAAACGTAAAGGGTTTAGAGATTTTTATGATATTGAAATCGGAATCGAAAAAGACTAAGCGATGGAAGTAAGTGCGTTCTGTTGTGATGACCACTTCATGAACGAGTGCTAGGTATCCGCCATCAAAAGGGATCGGTGCTGCAGAACCCCTGAAATTTGAGAAATCTTGAGTGGGTTGATGCTCTATGGCAATTTCTGAGCGGCCGGTTTCTGGGTCTATTTTCAAAACAGTTGTGGGTTGATAACTATAAATAGCGTGAATCTGTCCATCTTTGATGAATGGAAGCCAGTTTTTTTCGCAACGATTTGCAGAAGGTCCCTGTAAAGGAACGAGTTTGTCAACATAGAGGGAAGCTTGGGTTTTTGCTGCGGGCTTTATTTTACAAACAGACTGGCCAACAGTCCCTGGGTGGGTATCAAAAGTTGTACCAAGAATCCAATAGTTTTTGTCTGTTTTGATAAAACGGCAATCTTCTAATCCCACTATGCGAGTCGGATGTTTTTGCCTAGGAAGGTCTTCGATAATTTCTTGCTGAGAGAGAAGCTTAAAATTCTTATCGTAGCGAACAAGGAAATTTTTGGTCCGAATGGTAGGGTCATTCGGATCTCTTGAATGGTAATTTTTTCCACCTGACTGTGTCCAGTTGACGGTTCTACAAATCAGGTTGTACCCCTTTTTTGTTTTCTGAATCGAGGGGTTCATAGGACTATAAGTTTCGGTAGAACCACTGAAAAGAGGAGGCAGCTTGAGTGTAATCGGCATGACTTGAGTGATTGAGAGGTTTTGCACGTAGTGAATCATGTTGTGATATGCATTTTCTTTGAGGTGATGAGGTGTTTTGGGATTTAAGATTAACCGATCGGTGGCTGCCATTCCTTCTTCTCTATAAGGCGTGTAATAAGCTGAAATACTGAGTTCATGATCTAATTCATAGTTGTAAGTGGGGTAACTGATAAAAAGAAGCAACTCTTTAGGATAGGGAATCCTTAAGCCTTGTTTTGCAAAAAAATAGGCCAGTTGATTTTGGCCTTCACGCCGATAGTGAGTAGCGATTTTGTGAAGAGGTTCTGCTCTTTTAGGCATGTATTCATAGGCGCTGAGATACCAATGCAAAGCCAAGTCCCAGTTGCCCATCTCTTCATACATTTCTCCCAGCATATACTTTGAGTAGTAAACCTCTTCATTCCAGCCACCCTTATCAATGCGAGTTTGGTACCATTTTATTGCCTCATCATATTGATGGATGCAACGGTAGGATTGAGCTAGATAAAACATATATCTTACGTTATCCGGCTCGTCGATGAGCCCTTGTGTGAGCAGCTTAATATCCCGCTCAAATTTATCTGCCTTAGACCCGCCGTCTTCTCGATCATCGATTAAAAGGGTCTCAAGACGCTCGTTTGTAGAAAAGTCTTTGCAGGCCCAGGCCTCGTGAGTTACTCCAACACTCTCCCAAGGAAGAGAGGCTCTAAGGAGCCTCGTATTATAGTAGGCAATCGAGGTGTTTTCTTGTTGTATATGATAAGAGTCGGCCGAGAGACTTTCTTTTTTAAACGTTGGCCGAGGGGCAAGAACCATATCGGCGTCTAAGAGAAGAAGGTACGTATTTGGAAGCGAAAACCCCAGTTCTTTAAGAGTTTGCTGGGCACTTTGCGCTGATAGTGTGCGGTTATAACCGAAGTTTTTCCAAGCATGTCGATGTACTTTTCCTGGGATCGCATGTTTTTGCAGATAATTTTCAATGATCTCTACAGTATTATCTGTTGAACCTGTATCACAGATGGACACACAATCGATAATCCCTTTGACACTGTCTAAGCAGCGTTCGATAATGCGTGATTCATTTTTCACGATCATAGTCAAACAAATCTGATTTTGCTGTTTAACTTCTATGCGATTTGAGGAGGGGGCTATCTCCTGAGTACTCGTTGGCTCAAGAAAAGAAAAAAATACAAGAATCCAAAAAAAGAGATATGAGCGTTTTACGTTCATTTGGGTAAAAAATATACTGCGCTCAACCTTTTTTTTAAAGGGTCGGTTTTTACATTTTTATATTTTTTAACCTGAGCGAGTTGGCAATCACAGATACGGAGCTAAATGCCATTGCAGCGCTTGCAATAATAGGACTAAGCAGCAGACAAAAAGCGGGATAAAAAATACCGGCAGCAATCGGTACGCCAAGGACATTATAGATAAATGCAAACCAGAGATTCTGTTTGATGTTACGAAGTGTGTTTTGACTGAGCCTTCTAGCCCTTGCGATTCCTCTTAAATCACCTTTGACAAGCGTAATTCCTGCGCTTTCCATGGCAATATCGGTTCCTGTACCCATAGCAATCCCAACATCTGCTTGTACGAGTGCCGGAGCGTCATTGATTCCATCGCCTGCCATTGCGACAATGTGTCCTTCTGCTTGAAGATGTTTGACGATCTTATTTTTTTCTTCGGGAAGTATTTCAGCTTCAATCTCATCAATTCCAAGCGCTTTTCCTACAGCTGTTGCGGTGATTTTGTTGTCTCCAGTTATCATATAGATTCGAATTCCATCTTTATGGAGCATGTCAATTGCTTCATAAGTCGATTCTTTAATTACGTCGGCAACAGCAAGAATTCCGATGACTTGCTGATTGAGCGCTAAATAAAAAACAGTTTGGGCTTTGCTTCTAAGATGCTCGGCTGTTTCTTGCGCTAAGGAAAAATCGATCCCAAGCTCGCTCAGCAGTTTTTGATTACCTACGACTGCTGTGCCCGCTGCAAGTTTTCCGGTGATGCCTTTTCCTCGGATACTTTGAAAATCACTCAAAGGGAGAAGTGATAAATTTCTTTCCTTTGCTGCACTTAAAATTGGTTGCGCCAATGGGTGCTCGCTTGCAACTTCTAAGCTGGCTGCGATCTGGAGGATCTCATTTTCGCTTTTTTCAGAGAGGCTGACAACTTGAGTTAATTTTGGTTTCCCTTCTGTCAAAGTGCCTGTTTTATCGACGACAACGGTATCGACTTGTGCCATTAGTTCTAAGGCTTCTGCATTTTTGATGAGAAGACCGTGGAGCGCTCCTTGTCCGATGCCGACCATAATCGACATGGGGGTCGCAAGTCCCAGAGCGCAAGGGCAGGCGATAATCAAGACGGCAACAGCGTTGATGAGCCCTAAGCCAAAGCGTGGCTCTGGCCCGAAAAATCCCCAAATGAAAAATGTCAAAATGGCAACTATCACAACAGCTGGAACAAAATAGGAAGAAACTGTATCAGCCAGTTTTTGTATTGGCGCGCGGCTTCTTTGTGCGGCTGCAACCATCTGAACAATACGAGCAAGGAGCGTTTCCTCTCCCACGCGCTCGGCTCGCATGATAAAGCTTCCACTGCCGTTTAAAGTGGCACCTGTTACTTTATCACTCGTGTTTTTCAAAACGGGAAAAGGTTCTCCTGAGATCATCGATTCATCAACCGAGCTTGATCCTTCTACAACAATGCCATCCGTCGGGACTTTTTCACCGGGCCTGACTCGCAAAAGATCTCCTTTTTTGACATTTTCTAGAGGAATGTCTTTTTCTTTTTTATCTGGAAGAACAAGTCTTGCCGTTGTGGGAGCTAAACCCAATAGTTTTTTAATCGCTTGGCTGGTTTTGATCCGGGCTTTGAGCTCTAACACTTGACCCAAAAGCACAAGAACTGTGATCACACTTGCTGCTTCAAAGTAGAGGCCTGCCTGCATATTGGTAGGAAAAATCGAAGGCAAGAAGGCTGCAATGAGGCTGTAGATGTAAGCTGCGCCAACCCCTAGGCTGATCAAAGTAAACATGTTCAAATGTCTTGTCACTAGCGAATGCCACCCCCGCTCAAAAAAAGGCCAGCCGCACCATAGCACCACAGGGGTGGCCAAAAGCGCCTGAATCCACGCGCCATTTAGATGAAAGTTTGCCAGAAAAAAAATCGGAATGCTCAAAGCCAGACCAACCCAGAAACGGCGGCTCATGTCTTTTAGCTCATCATCATCTTCACCTTGTGCTACGGGTACCTTGAGCTCAAGTCTCATCCCGCAAATAGGACATGATCCTGGAGATGACTGAACAACCTGCGGATGCATCGGACATGTGTATTCTTTTAGTGCCTTCATTTTCACCAACTTTTCCTGTAGGTTTATTACATCATTATACTGTTATTGAGTCGAGGTTGCAATTTTTATGGTTGAAGAGCCCCTCCATTTATGGAGGATGTTCTTCAAAATCTTCGCTCATTGAGCACTAGGCAAACAATACGTTCAAATGAACTGCACTAATCTACTTTGAGAACCAAAAAATAAATGGAAAGACCTAGACAAATCCACACTTGAAGATGAAGAATCACATGCAGTGTATTTGGAACGATGTGGTCTTTGATACGAGGTAAAAAATGATGGGTGTTTTTAAATTTGCTGAATTGTTTTTTGAGTTTTTCCGAACTGCCAAATAAATAAGGTACCCACCAACTCAGAATGGTGCCGATTGTGAGCAGTAAATAAAAGGTCATAACTGTCATGCCAATGTAAAATGGAGCAGTGGGTTTAGAGTAATAAAATAAGGTTAGCAGAAGGGGAATCAAAACCAGAGTGCCATTGATCACAGATCCCATCAAACGATAAAGCGTGCTGTCTTTGGACTTCAAAGCTGCAATGTCATTCAGCGGCGGCACAGAAATCCAGTCATGAAGCACCATAAAGAGCAGTAATACAATCTGCAGGGCTACAAAGAAAATCAACATAAGATGCCTTTAAAAAACCATAACATGGTGATAGAGTTTGTGTTAAAGGAAGAAAAGCTATGTCCGATGATAAGAATAGCTTTTGATAAGAAAATGATGAAAAAAATTAATGAATTTCTTATAATGAAGATATAAATGGGTCGGGACTACCCTACCGGCGTCTGTGCCTCAAGGACTACCTTGGGGCCTTTCGCTTTAATGGGATACACAAATGGTTCACGTTGTCCCTGATTCTCTTGATATAGCTTCTTTTCCAAAATCGTAAAAGCTCGATTAGGCTGCTCAGGCCTAAGAATCGAAAGCCCGATCGGACGAGCAACTAGATCGGCCAACTGTAGTCCAGTAGAATTAGTTTTTTTATCAGCTATTATTATCTCAAAAGGAAGTCTGTTTTGAAGAGAGTTCCAACCATCGCAAATCCGTCGAAATTCTAGTTCTAAAGCTAAATCCTCATTTCTACCACGTGCCTCAAAAATTACATGAGTAAGATTGAGATGTTGTTCACGGTCTTGTAAAACTCGGTAAAGTTTTTCCAATCCTATCTGCATTGCAAAATGATAGGCATGAGTGGGATCTGTACCAAGTTCCCTCAGAGCACGTTTATCTATAACTATGGGAATCAAGGTCATTTCTATTTCAGTTACTAAGTTGGATAATGTTCGAATTAAACTTTCACGTCGCTCAAGGCTCAATTTATTGAACATGCCCGTTTTTTTGCGAATCTCTTGCTCATGTAAGACGATAGAGTCATGGCCAAAAGTTGCAATTTTCAGCATGCTTAATCCTGTCATTACCTTCTGAACATAGTGACTTTTTTGAAATATGCAAAAAGCAAGAACGAACAACGGATAGCGTGGGTTAATAGATTCAAGACTATGATCTCCACTTTCGTCTACATAAACGATATAGTCGCTATATGCTCTTTCTGTATTTTCCACTTACTTTGGTACAAACAGATGCAGCAAGAAAGGGTGTATGGTTGAAACTAGAAAAAAGACTGTAGTAATTACCGGAGCCGGACAGGGGATTGGACAGGCCATTGCCTTGCGCTTTGCTGCTGAAGGTTGCAATATCGTTGCTATTTCAAAAGACAGCCCTGCTCAAATCCAAGAAACCATTGAAGGGATTCAAGCTGAAGGAGGAGCAGTACTTGCTCGCGAAGTTGATGTTCGAAATTACGATGAACTGCAAAAAATCGTTGCCGAAGCAATAAATCAATTTGGCTCTATCGACATTGTCGTCAATAACACAAGCGCTCCCTGTTTCAATGATACTCTACATACTTCACCCGAACAATTTGATCTCATTATTTCAACTAGCGTGCGAGCAGCTTTCTTTCTTGCCCAACTCTGCTTTCCTTATCTGAAAGGGGCTCCAAATCCTCACATCATCAACATCGCTCCACCTCTGGGCCTTGAAGTGCAGTGGCTAAAGGATCATTTGCCATTTTCCTTAGGCAAGTATGGAATGAGTTTATGTACCTTAGGAATGGCCGCGGAGTTTAAGAGCGCAAAAATTGCCGTCAATTCTCTTTGGCCGCAAACCAATATTGCAACTCAAAGGCTCAAGGATCACCTTGCTCCGCAAGTCTATGCTGGTAGCCGATGGCCAACTATCATGGCAGATGCTGCCTATGAACTGAGTTATAGAACTTTTCAAGAAGCAACCGGTCAATTCTTTGTAGATGAGGCTTTACTAAGAGATACAGGCGTCACCGATTTTTCTAGATATGCAGTAGATCCGACACAGCCGCTGGTTCAAACTCTATTTCTGCCGCTGAAAGAAGGTATGATTCCCATCTCTCGTGAGCTATTTCATTTTAAATAACGGAAAAAAAGGGGCCAAATTCAAAGAATTTGGCCCTGAAAATAAGGATCCAGTCTATCTAGCTAATAGATAGTAAGTTAAACAATTGGGGATAAATGTGCCTCTTGAATTTTCATTGCTCCAGCTAACGCTCTTAATCCAAAGAGGTCTGATTTAATTTCTCCTTTAGCTTTTAATGACAACACGATGGCACTAGCAAGTGCTACATATCCCACTGTTTTCAAAGCAGTACGAAAGTAAGCCAGTTTTTTATTAGAGTTTGATTCAGGATTCAAATATTTTGTGTCCGATGCAAAAAGAGTCAGCATTGCAAGTGAGATCAATTGAAGATTTCTGTTCATGAAACTTGCTTGTTTTTTAAGCACATCACTTAGTTTGGAAAAACAAGCCGTTGCACCTTCTGCAACATTCAATGCACGGGCAGCGAGCAAAGCAGTTCTTTTCAGCAAACCAAGATTGCTTAAAAAAGAATCTTTTATAATGCACTTCTCTGGTATCTGTAGAGCAAACTCTTTCATTTTTTCGATTTCTGGTAATAATTCAAGTGCACTGTTTACTGACGCAAAAAATGTTGGAAAACTAATGGAACTCATAAAACTCCTTTTTGGTTTTAATGTAATTATTATAACATAATATATAATTAACTATGACTAATAAAATTATATTTATTACAAAACCAATTATTAGATGTTAATGGAAAAAAAGACTCAAGTATCCGGATAGTAATCAAAGAGATGAGTAAATGTAAGTAAATATTTTAATTCGGCTCTATTAGTGGATCAAGCAGCTTTTTCGCTACCCATTTGCTTTCAAATAAAAAGTGTACAGGAACGCAGTTGCCAATGGCCCATTCATGTTCCTCAATGCCCATCAAGCAGCAAAGGGCCCAGTGGACTCCTCCGTGAGCTACAATTAAAGAGGGACCGGGTAAGGAGAGGGCTTGATTGATTCCATTCCGGACGCGATCCATAAAATGGCGCGCAAGGCCTTCTTTAGGTAAGGAAGAGTACATGCCGAGCTGTACCATTTCTTTCCAAATTTGGGCTGTACATTCACCGAGGTCATGAATTTCATGATGCTCGGCTTGAAGATGGTGGGTGATAATCTCTTTTGTCTGTTGCACGCGTCTGAGGGGGCTTGCACAAACTGTCCGGATTGGCAATGTGGAGATAGCGGGCGCGATGCTTTTTGCTTGGGCTTTTCCTGTTTCATTGAGAGGGATATCTTCAGGATGGTCTTTTTTTAGGTTTCCATCTGAAATATTATGATCGGTTTGTCCATGCCGGATGAAATAGAACTCTTTTTGTAGAATCATGAGTTCCATCCTTTTTCAGAGGCTGTATACGTGATAATGTTTGAAGGGAGGTCCTCCAAAGAAAAAAACTCCAAACGTTCACACTTGTCCAGTTCACAGCTCTTAACTGCCATCAGTTTATGATAGTGTAGGGATATGTTGAGATCAAACAAAGAATCGTTGCCTGTCTTAAAAGAGATAATTTTAGCGAAGTCGTTGCAAATCTTTTTTAGGAACACCCTTGAATTTGTTGATATGTTATCTTGGATAATTTTATGGAAAAAATAATCAAAACCCAGAGGCTAATTTTACGCCCTTGGAAAGAAGCGGATTTAGAACCTCTTGTAAGGTTAAATACTGATCCTCGCGTGATGGAGTTTTTGTTTGCTCCTTTGACGCATGCAGAAAGCGCTGCCCGTTTGGAGCTATATACCCGCCATATACAAGAGCAGGGGTGGGGGCTTTGGGCTGTTGCAGCTCCGAATGTATCCGATTTTATTGGTTGGATTGGGCTTTGGCCGATTGGGTTTGAAGCCCACTTCACACCGGCAATTGAAGTAGGCTGGCGCCTCCTTCCTGAATTCTGGGGGCAGGGATATGCAACAGAAGGAGCATTGGCTTCGCTTGCTTTTGGCTTTGAAGTACTAAACTTGCCTGAAATCGTTTCAGTTACAGTTCCTGCAAATCTTCGTTCAAGACGAGTCATGGAAAAAATCGGTATGCATTACGACCCAAAGGATGATTTCGATCATCCCAAGCTTCCAGAAGGGCACTCATTAAGAAAACATGTGCTCTATCGACTAAGAAGAAATGAATGGCGCAATGATCGGAAGTAAGTGTATTTGGGTCATGTTTTTGTCTATAACAATATTAGCTTCATTGACATGACTGGTCATTGGAGAGCAAAGCCATAAAACCATTTGAGCAATATCTTTGGCTATTAGGGGTGCTATTGAAATTTTTTTATTTGCATGCATTTGCGCAAAAGGTCATGAAGAAAATAGAGGAAATCTTTTAGAATGAAAGCTCTGCCTCTTATTAATGGAGATATGGATTATGGGTTTAAGTGAAAAGGCTCTTGACTACTTGGAAGAGCATATTCCAGAACTTGCGGAAGTAGCATTTAAGCAAGCTTATTGGGCGGCGTTAGCGTCTGGTAGTAGCGTGCTCGTCACTGAAAATGGAAGTCTCGTGGAAGTATTCCCGGATGGAACGCGTAGTTTTATTAAAAAATTGCCTGCTTGGATACCAGTAAAACGAGGCCAAAAGTTGGAACTAAAATGATCCTAAATACCCCACGCCTACGTATGTTTGCTGGACCCAATGGGTCGGGAAAAAGCACATTCAAGAAGATGCTTCGAAAAGAGCTTCTTGGGGTTTATATAAATCCTGATGAAATTGAAAAAGAAATCCGTGATTATGGATTTCTCGATCTTGATGCTTATCGAGTAACAACATCAGAAAAAGAGATCCTCGACTTTTTTAACAAATCTTCGCTTCTATTGGAATCGGGCAGCCTGGATGAAACAAGTACCTTGCGTTTTAATGATAATAAATTGAGCTTTCGTGAGTCAGCAATCGATGCTTATTTTGCCTCCGTTGCAGCTGATTTTATTCGCCAAAAACTAATCCAATCTACGATCTCATTCACTTTTGAAACTGTTATGTCTTTTCCTGATAAAATAGAGCTTCTCCACAAAGCACAGTCCAGAGGTTATCGAACCTATCTTTATTACGTAGCTACAGAAAATCCCGAGATAAATATCTCTCGCGTCCGGTATCGAGTCAGCAGGGGAGGCCACTCTGTGCCAGAAGACAAAATTGTAAGCCGTTATAAACGTTCTCTTGATCTGTTAGTGCAGGCTGTTCAATCTACACATCGTGCCTATATTTTCGATAATTCAACGCACGAACATGTTTGGCTTGCTGAAATCACCAACGGGAATTCTCTAGAGCTGAAAACGAATCAAGTCCCTGCCTGGTTTAAAAAATTCTTCTTGGATAAATTCAATGCTGGTTTGGGGATTTTACCGGCCAAAGAGTGACTGTTGTTATATCAAGATGGGTTGAAAAATCCTGAAGCTACAAGATTCATTCAAAAAACGCATTAAGAAATCGGCGGTTAGTTGCATGGAGCTCAGCGCTAGTTGTGTTCCACGTCCCGCGCTTGACTGTAAACCCAATGGTTGCAATCGTTCGACAGAGCTTCAAAAAAGGCATCAAGTTTGTGTAATCGGGAACAGGACGGATGGTGGAATAGCCGGCTAAGAAAGCGGCTTTGATGGATGGCTTCGAAGACCATTCTCCATTTTCTAGGGGGCAAAAATCTTCTTCGGAAAAGCTTGAACGTGCAGAAGACCAATCAATAATTCCCTGCAGCTTGCCATGATGGATGATCAAATTACCGGGCCTAAAATCACGGTGTATCATACAAGGGCCATCTACAGTATCCAATAGCTCAAGATGGGCATGATAGTAGCTGCGGCATTGATCGATTAAAGCTTTTGGCAAATGAGTGCTGCATTCAGTCAACCCTTCTTCAAACTTGAGTGAAAAATGTACGCTGGGATCTGGGGTTAAACGATCAGGTTGTATGAGGTCGCCATAACCCGAGGTTCGGTTTAAATGAATTTGTGCAAGTAGAGCGCCGATTTCATGTGCTAGTGCTGGATTTAAATCAGCTTCTGTAAGGAGCGCTCCAGGTAAACATTCCATTAAGATGGCTCCAGGGATGTTTTTTTCAGGCTCGACAACCTGGATGATGCGTGGTACGGGAAGTTTTCCTGCAAAATGTTTTAGAAAATAGACTTCGCGCTGGTAATCGTTTAGGCGCTCGCATATTTTTAAAATCAGAGGACTGTCGTTAGGTCGTGTAATCTTATAAACGATTGCAACGATAGCTTCTTCATGTTCGATGCGTGAAAAGAGAGCATCTTGCAAATTAAGGCGTTTTTGATAAATAGCAATGTTACTTTCCATGAGTAATTAGGAATTTTAACAGGTTTTGCATCGATCGTCATTGATAATTTCTTCGATTGTATAGCGAGCATTGGCGGCAAGCGCTGGATTTGTCTCTTTATAGTAGGGAAGTGCAATGAGAGCGCAAGAAAGTGCCCAGCCGCGGCCTCGCTGCCATGTTGCCTCATCAACTCTTAAA
>JACCDZ011333938.1_pt1 | contig 72892 bp, 43 predicted proteins | sample 7449551 | NCBI WGS metagenome assembly JACCDZ01 (sample SAMN15323452, study PRJNA562643) | freshwater metagenome | isolation source: river surface water | place: USA:Blue River Watershed | collected 2017-08-18
CGCGAGGCCAACTATTTCTTTTTGATGCACAAACCGGAAACTGCAAGCATTCTCGACATTTTGGGTCCATGGCCTTGGTACATCATTCAAGGGGATGTGATAGCGTTTGGGTTGTTTGGGGTTGCATGGTCTGTGGTATATGGTCGATGGTCTAGGGTCGTTGGTCGGTAGTCGGTAGTCTGTGGTCGGTAGTCTGTGGTCGAAGGTCGATGGTCTAGGGTGAATTCACTGAAATTGTATGTAAATTGGTGAATGTAATCACCGAATTCACTATTAAATTGGTGAATTCACAAATTAATTTCTACCATCACGGGATAGTGATCAGATAAATATCCCAAGGAAGGGCCGTCTGCGCGGAAGCGGTAATCGACGGAGCAGGAAGTGACATTTAGGTTTCTGCTGGTGAAAATGTAATCAATGCGGGGGCCGGGATTGAGGGCGTGCATCAAAGGGTTGAATCCGTTGAAGGTGCCGCGGGGATCTTGGTCAGAGTATGGGTCGCGCATGCGCTTGGAAATCCATTTTATGGGTTTGGAATTGGGAGGGAGGTTCATGTCCCCCAAAAGAATGACCCCGTCGAAAGAGTGCTGATGGCGCGTGATGATTAGGTAGATGAGTGCCATGCTTTTTTGTCGGGCGGTGGCGCCTATATGGTCAAAGTGGGTGTTTATGACGAGGAGGATTTTGCCGGTTTGGAGGTCTCGAAATTGGCCGATAGTGGCGATTCTGGGCAGTGCAGCATCCCATCCTTTGGATGGAATTTGCGGAGTTTGCGAGAGCCAAACGGTGGTGGGAATGTTTTCCATTGTGACGAGTTCATAGCGGTGAAAGTTGTAAAAAAGGGCGCAATATTCGCCGCGTTCATCGCCGTGGTCTCGGCCTACGCCAATGAAATGATGGGTTTCGCTGAGCTGTGAGTCGAGATATTTTACTTGGTGCGAGAGTCCTTCTTGAATGCCCAAGAAATCGGGATTTTTTTCTTTCACGAAGGATGCTATGGCGGACTTCCTTTGTGGCCAAGCATTGATGCCATCTGCGGGGTTATCGTAGCGGATGTTGAAAGAGACTATGGTACATGGTAGTTGGTAGGGGGTAGGGGGTACAAGGTAGGGGGAATCTGGTAGGGGGTAGAGGGAGGTGGGTCTTTGGTAGGTGGTAACTGGTAGGGGGTAGAGGGAGGTGGGGAGGATGGAGAGTAATATGGGTAGGAGGAGTTTCATACGGGTTTCGGGTATCGGGTATCGGGTTACGGGGTGCGGGTATTGGGTATTGGGTTTCGGGGTTTGCGAAAATATGAATGATTACACAACAAATAAATTTTAATATTACTTTAATGAAAATTGATTTATAATTGATTTTCAATTCGATGGGAGTAAGGTTCGAATCAAAAGATACCGAAGGTCTGATTTTTAGACAAATCAGGGCCAAGGCCAATGACTATTTTAGTCGAACGAATCAATCGCGGCACGCGAATGCGAAGTTGTGGGCCAAAGTTTTGATACAGACTGCCATCATGATTTCGGCAGTGGTAGCCATTTATAGTTGTTCTTCATTTTGGGTCTTGAGCTTTTCATACACAATTCTTGGACTCATTTTGGTGATTTTGGGCATCAATTTGGGACACGATGCGGCGCACCATTGCATTACCGGCAACCGAAAACTGGATGATTTCTTGTTTGAGTTTACCTATGCATTGCAGGGTTCTGCGGGATATGTTTATCAGATGCGACACAACCATGCCCACCATATTTATCCCAATATTTTTGATAATGATACAGATTTGGAGTTAACTCCATTGGTGATTTTGAATCCCAAAAGACAGTTCCGAAGCATTCATAAGTACCAACACGTTTATGCATCTTTTTTGTACATTTTTGTAACCATATTTTATCTGTTCGTTGAGGACATCAAGCACTACGTCCATTTTGGGAAGAGTCATTTCAAAAATAAAACTATACCGCCTTTTGAGTGGGCGAAATTGGTGTTCATTAAATTGATGTATGTAGTGAATTTTTTGGTGCTTCCTACACTATTTACAGGGTTTTCATTCTTGCAAATTTTGGGTGCTTTCTTGATCATGCACGCCATTACATCGTTGTTTTTGACCTTCACATTTTTCATCTCCCACCATGTAAAAGAGGTGAATTACGTGCGTGCCGATGAACAAAATTTGACCATTCCCACTTCTTGGGCGGAGCATCAAATCAGGACCACCATCGATTTTCATCCGAACAGCGAAATCGCTCATTTTCTTTTCGGGGGATTTAACACCCACATCGCGCACCACCTTTTTCCAGAGATTTGCCACATTCATTATCCCGCATTAAATGAAATCATCAAAGAAACACTCAATGAAAACGGCGTAGGACATTGGTACAAGTCGTTCACATTTTTCGAAGGGGTTCGCTCACATTTGAGCCACTTGAAAAAGACCTCGAGGGAGATTGAGGGGATGCAGATGGTAGTTGGTAACTGGTAATTGGTAGAGGGTAGTTGGTAGGGGCTAAGTGCGATTTTTATTTCTGTCTTGTAAAGTCGAAATTGAAAGTTGTATTTACAATAATCCCATTATTGTATTGAACTACGTTTCTATTTTTAACTTCTCGTCCTAGTTGAAGTATTTGGTTTAAATAACCTGCTTCTATTCTAACTAAAGGGCTAATTTCGTATCCAATCAAAATTCCTAATCTATTTTGGTCAAAAATATTTTCGTTCACATTTTTGCCGAATCCCAAAAAAATTTCATCGTAAATAGAAAGGTATGGTGATTTCCTTTTGGTTTCTATTTGTTTCAAAGGTATTTGAATGCGAAACATATATCTAAATCTATTCATCAAAGGAAATACATCTTCCTTTGTCAGATTCGTGTTTGAGTATCCTCCTATCCAACGTTGCTCCAATATAAAGCGGTGTGACAAATCAATCATAGAAACTTTGTCTGTTATGGCTACCATTTGAAATAAACGATGTTCGGTAAAATCTTTGCCCATTCCGTTGACAGTAATTTCGCCGTAAGGGAATGTTTCTATCCATGAATAACCAAGTCTAAATTGTATTTTGGGATTAAGTTGGTAATTAACTCCAACTCGTAACAAACTCTGTTGCCATTTGGCGATCAGGTCATTTCTACGAAATTGATATTCAGTATGAACTCCAAATTTCTGTGATACCTTAAACGTTCCAAAATAGTTATACCAACCAATAGAATTGTAATTATTCAATCTTGTATTTTGAGCTTTTAATGAGTTTGAAGTAAAAATATTAATCCATAAAAAATAAAAGACCACTCTATTCATAATTGACATATTTTATTTTAAAAGCAATAAAGTTATATGTTTGATTTGATGGATATTGACTTTTGCAGGAGCAGTGAGTTTGGAATGGTTATCAATTCGCCGTCTTTGGTTTTTAGATGGACAAACAGATAGGTCAAGTCAGACACCTCACCTTCGAAGGGGAAGTCTTTGTCTAACACTTTGATGGTATCTCCAATTTTTATAGGATGGTTGAACAACAGGAGAAGACTGGAAGTTATATTCGATAGGAGAGACCATTGAGCGAAAAATGCGATACCCAGTGCGGTTAAAATGGTACCAACAAAAACGGCAATTTGATCTTGATCTAGTCCCCAAATAGCAGCCAACAACACCAGCGCGGCAATTAAGGTCAGAAGTTGAACCGACTTTACTATTATTTTCCTTCTTCTCCGATCTAATTGGGTTTGCTTTAATGTGTTGTTAATAGATCGTTTGGTAACAACATGGGAAATTATAAATCCCAATATAACTAGAAGTGTTTCTATGATTTGAATTTTGTGTTTATCCATGAATTTATTTATGTAATTCCGATTCTCGTCTGAATATCAAATCTAAAAATTAAAATTACATAAATTGGTTTTTTGTTTGGTCAAAATAATGAAAGTGTAAACCGTTCAGAATGAAAAAAGCCCCAAATTTCTCTGAGGCCTTGATTTTACTGGGTCGGGATGGCGAGATTCGAACTCACGACCCCTTGCACCCCATGCAAGTGCGCTACCGGGCTGCGCTACATCCCGATTTTTTGATTGGATTTTTCTAGATAGAAATACTCCTAATCCCGGTGTTCTTGGTGCATGGGAACGGGTCACCCTTTTGGGGACTGCAAAAGTATTATCTTTTGACCAATCTTGCAAATCAAATGATACTTGGTACCTGGTCTTTGGTACCTGGTACCGGGTACTAGGTTTCGGGCTTCGGGCTTCGGGTAACAGGTGTCGGGTTTCAGGTTTCAGACCACAGACCACAGACTATGGACTAAAGGCCAACATCTCTTCCAACTCATCGTAACCCGATAAAATTTGGGTGCGGTTTTTTGAGAGGCGGTCGAGGGCGGCGCTGAGGGTGGGTATGGTGAGGTTTTGAAGGTGCTCTTCTATAAGCTCCCGTTTTAGTAATATGTTCACTAAACTTACGTGTTTGATACCCAAAAGGTACTTTCCTACCCAATAAGTCATGGGATGAACTCGGTAGGCTACAATTTGTGGGACTCTGTGCAACGCGGTTTCTAAGGTAGCTGTGCCCGAGGCAACGAGGGCATATCCCCCGGAAATAGATGCCTCGTGTAAAATCTGGTGCGTTGATTGAAATAAAATATCTGCGTTCAAGTGGTGCTCGGTGAGAATGTTATGATAAAAGTCTTCGGTAAGACTCGGTGCACCAGCGATTAATATTCTCGCACCTGGACTGTAATTCTGTGCGGTTTTGACAAAGATGGGCAACAAATGTTTGACTTCGTTCGGACGAGAACCAGGTAAAAGGGCGATGGTCTGAAGTCCGTGGTCGGTGGTCGATAGTCTGTGGTCGGTGGTCCGTGGTCTGTGGTCCGAAACCTGAGACTCGCTACCCGGTACCTGAGACCCGATACCCGGTACCTGAGACCCGGTCTCCGCCTCCCGAAACCCTTTGATAAACTCAAGCGTGGGATTGCCAACGTAGGTGCAGGGCATGCCGCGGGAGGTGAAGAATTCGACTTCGAATGGGAAGATGACGTCGAGTTGGTCAATGACTTTGCGCATGGTTTTGATGCGCCCTTCGTTCCAGGCCCAGGCCTTGGGCGCGATATACCAATGTACAAAGATGCCCAGAGAATGGGCGTATTTGGCTAGTGGAAGGTTGAAGCCGGGATTGTCAACGAATACGACTTTGTCGGGGCGGTGGCTTAAGATGTCTTCGCGGGCTTGTTGCATGAACCGGCGAATGGTGCCTAGGTTTTTAAGGACTTCAATCAGTCCCATGACGTTTCGATCGCGGTAGTGGGAGAGCAGGGTGGCACCAGCGGCTTGCATGAGGTCGCCTCCCCAACAAACGATTTCGGTATCGGGCTCAGATTCTTTGATTTTGCGAATCATGACCGAGGCGTGTTGGTCGCCACTGGCTTCCCCGGCAAAGAAAAAGAGCTTTTTAGACATTAGAAATGGGGTTTAGAATCCTTCGGCGATGCGTACCAGAGCGATGGTGGCCATAATCATGGTGCCAATCATCCAGCCGCGGGCCCAAAAAATGTGTTTATCTTGTTTCATCAGAAGGAAGAAAATTCCCACATCGGCAACTACGCCCACTTGAAATGCGGTATTGTATGCTTGGCTCAGGCTTTTGATGGCTTTGAGAAAATTAATGGGTTGGATTCCTTGGAAATGTGCAATGGGCATGCCCACCAAAAGGGGTACAATCAGGGCTGCTATGATTCCAACCAGAATGTGAGTAACGTTGGGTTTCAGGGGTTGATTATTCATGAGTGTGTAGATTCCATTGGTTGATGAGGGAAATACGTTGATGGTCTGTGAGGTCAAACATGGTGGGTACCACAGAAACGTAGTCGTTGTTCAAGGCCCACTGATCAGTATCTTCACCTTTATCCATGTTTACAAATTGACCAGTCATCCAATAATACGTGCGTCCAAAAGGATCTTGTCGGGCATCAAAGTCTTCCTTCCATTTGGCTTGAGCTTGACGGCAAACTTTGATGCCTTTGATATTATTTCCTTCTTTGGGGACAGGGATATTGACATTTAATAAGGTTCCATAGGGTAAACCTCTTTTGAGTGTTTCGTGGGCAATTTGTTTGATGTAGGGTTTGATGGATTCGAAATCGGCTTCCCAGCGGTAATCGCAAAGGGAAAATCCGATGGCGGGCATTCCATCGATGGCGGCTTCTACGGCTGCGGACATGGTACCTGAGTAAATGACGTTGATGGAGGCGTTTGAGCCGTGGTTGATACCTGATACCATGAGGTTAGGTTTTCGTCCATCAAGTACCTTATCAATGGCGAGTTTCACGCAATCTACGGGAGTTCCAGAGCATTGGAAGGCACGAACGCCTTCGTACATGTGCACTTCGGTAAGGCGAATGGTTTGGTTGATGGTGATGGCATGTCCCATAGCGCTTTGGGGTTTATCTGGAGCTACCACAATGACTTCGCCGAGTTCTTTCATGACTGAAATCAGGGCTTGAATTCCGGGAGCGGTGATACCGTCGTCGTTGCTGATGAGAATGAGGGGTTTGTTAGAAGTGGAGTCAGACATCCCTCAAAAATACAAAAAAAGGCCGCCACTCGAAAGTGACGGCCTCGTATTAAACGTTTAAGTTTAAGTTAGAACAAGTAACGAACGCCCAATTGCATTCCCCAAGTAGAAGAAGTGCTAACAACGTCGCGGGTAGTGGCGGTTGGTAACAAACCATTCACAGCGTTGAATTGGTAAGTGCCATCTGAATTGGTTTTTAATACAGCACCATTGTTTACGGTTAACTGTTGAGCAATACCCCAAGATGAGTTGATCATGTTACCAATGTTCAAGATGTTGGCGCTCAACTGCAATTTGTGGTCGGTTTTACCAATTTTTTGGGCAATATCTTGGTAGATAGCCAAGTCAAAACGGTGTAACCAAGGCATGGTAGCAGCATAACGTTCTGCAAATTGACCTACGTTTTTGCTCAAGTAAGCATCTTGTGCTACGTAAGCATCCCAAGCAGCAGCTTGCTCTTCAGCAGTGATGGTTTTGCTTTGACCAGATACAGTCACGTTGTAGTTTTTAAATTTAATGTCTTTTGATTCGTGGATGAAGATCAAGTCGTTTCCACTTATTCCATCGTTGTTGATGTCTGTTGAATAAGTGTAATTGAAGCGACCAGCGTTGAATCCAGCATAAGTCAAAGAAACAGTAGTTGCAAAACGCTTTGCGTATTCAAACTTGTAAGACAATCCACCTACAACACGGTGAGGAGTTGAATATTGAGAGAAAGACAAATAAGGCGTGTTCTGATTGTCACCCAATGTGGTACCGGTAATGGCATTGTTTTGGAAAGCAGAAGCTGCCTGAGAACCTGGGTTCGCGGTGATGTCGCGAGTGTTGTTGATTGAGTAGCTTAAGAAAGTATTGAAACCATTTTTGAAAGTCTTGCTCAAAGTAGCTGCAAAGCTCAGGCCACTTCCTTGGTTGGTATTTGCCAATACAATCGCATTACGAACGGTTCCAGTATAGGTGCGTGCTGCAGATTTGGTATAAGCGGCTCTTTCCCATTCTGTTCCTTGGAAAAGCATGGTATCAGAAGGTTTCATGTTAGCATCATATTGGTAGATATCTCGAACTGACTTGGTGTAGATGATATCAGCAGTGAAATCAATGTCACCAGGAAGTTTAAAATCAACACCCAAGCTGGTTCTCCAAACTTGTGGGAAGTTGAAGTTAGGGTCAACCAAAGCGTAAGAACCACCTGTTGCTGGTAAAGCAGCGGGAGTTGAAGGGAAAGAATCAAAATAAGCAGCAGGATCTGCTTCAAATTGAGTGATTCCGTATTTATCTAAATCAGCTTTCTTGGTGATTTCTAATGTAGACTGCAAACCGTATGCATTTGTAGGTTGGTTGGTGTACCAAACGAAAGGCAAACGACCGGTGAAGATACCTGTTCCTCCGCGAACCACTAAACTCTTGTCACCCTTCACGTCGTAGTTGAAACCAACACGAGGAGAGATCAAAGGAGTGGCAGTAGGCCATTTTGAAGGATCGTACATGTAATTTTCGCCTTCTGGGTTTTTAAATACAGGCTTAGAAGCGTCTGTGTATTTATCAAAACCTACGTTAGCCAAAGGCTCTGTAAAGTAGATGGGCAGGTCTAAACGCAAACCACCAATCAACTTGAAGTTTTTATTCAAACGGTATTCGTCTTGAACGTAAGCTGCTGCTTGACCAAATCCTAATTCTGCAATTGGATTTTTATTTCCGTTATATCCATAGGTGATAGCAAATGCAGAAGGCTGTGCATCGCTAAGGAACTGACTCAAAGAATCGTAACGGTAGTAAGAAGAACCGTAACGCATGAAGCTGTTTCCAACATACATGTAGTCAAATGCAACACCAGCAGTCAAAGTATGTTTGTTGGTGTTGTAAGTGAAGTTATCAATGAATGAGTAGGTGTTGTTGATTACTTTGTTGTTCCAAGAGAACAATTCGTATCCAAAAGAAATGTACTGATCTCCGTCTTTTTTGATGTCAACGAATGGGAATGGAGAAGAATTAGATCCACGAGCGTCTACAACTTGGGTACCAGTTACCAACAACTGATTTGACATTTTGCTGTTCAAGTTGCTCTTTAATTCTAAAGACAATGAACCCACGGTGTTGGTGAAATTGTACAAAGAATTTGCATAACTCATGGCGTTGTTTGACCAACGGTTAGAGGTTGAACGTGGAGCGGGAGCTGAAGTACCATTGGTAACTTGATCATTGGTATTGATTACATAGTTATAACGAGCGCTCAATTTGTGTTTAGCGCTGATGTTCCAGTCTATACGTCCTAAGAATTTGGTGTTTGCAGTGGCAAAGTTTCCAAGATCTTGATAGTCGCCGGTTTCGTAATTGTATTTAGATTTCAAGTGCGCACGTACTGCATCAAGATCCGCTTTGGTTACACGTGAGAGGTTGGCATCTGTAGGGTCTGAACTAGCATCTGTAGCTTTCCAAGTCAAACCTGGGAAAGAACGGTTTTCTTGCTCAAAGTTTACGAAGTAGAAAACTTTATCTTTTTTGATGGCACCGCCTAGGCGGAAACCGTAAATATTTGCAGTAGAGGGAGGAATGTTGGTGATTTCAGTTTCGCCTACTTTAGTTCCATTCATTGATTCATTTCTGAAGAATGTGTAGATTGAACCTTCGGTTTTGTTCGAACCGCTGCGGGTGATCGCGTTAACACCGGCACCGGTAAAGTTGCTTTGACGAACATCGTAAGGAGAAACGTTTACCTGTACTGCTTCAATCGCATCTAAAGAGATGGGCTGAGCATCACCACCAGGCATGTTGTTGGAACTCAAACCAAAGTTGTTGTTGAAGTTAGCTCCATCGATGGTGATGTTATTGAAACGACCATCACGACCGTTGAAACTGTTGTTTCCGCCAGCTTGAGGTGTGAACTTGGTGAAATCATCAATAGAACGGTTGATAGTTGGCAATGTGTTCAACTGCTTTGAAGACAAGTTGAAGTTAGCACCAGATTTGGTACCGCTGTTTCTCGAAGTTAATACCGAAACCTCTCCAATTTTTTCTAGCGAGGTAGAAAGATCTAAATCTAACTTGTAGTTTTCACCCAAAATGAGGTATACGTTTTCAACTGTTACGGTTTTTTGGCCAGGAGCGGCAATAGTAACTGTATAAGGTCCACCGGCTTGAAGGTTGAAGATGTCAAACGCTCCACCTTGACGTGTTTGCGTCGCATAAGTTTCATTGGTTGTTGTCAATACCGCTGTAACAGAAGCGTTGTCAACTGCATTTCCATTGGAAAGAATCGTTCCACCAATAGATGATGTTGTAACTTGGGCAAAAGTAATTGCCATGTTGAAGGTTACTAACATCCAAAGTGCTAATTTTTTCATTGAATTTAAGAATAAGTTTGGTTGTTATTTTATTTTACAAATCAACATTGTTTGGATGTTTCAATTGTTAACAAATTGTAAAGAAACTGATTGTTGAATTTTAAAGTGTCAAAGTGTACCTTTGACGCTAACACAGAGTTTTGAGTTTGAAAGTCTTATTTTTCTTAGTTGCTTGGTTTTCAGTGACCTTGAGCGCACAATTTGCAGAGATTGAAGCGAAGTCTAAGTTGCCAATAGGTGATTTGCTTAGGCGTGCAAACTCAGAATTAAATCCATTAATTGGCGGCCAAGACATTCTAATGTCTGAGGCTGATTATGTAGTCATAGGAGATACTTTTTTTCTAAATCCGCACGGCACACATTATTTATTTGCTTACACAAAAAGTTGGAATGAATTTAGGCGCTTGGATAGGTCTATATTTCACGGCCACAACTTTGGAAGAAATCTATTCACGTATAAAGGGGATATTTATTGTTTCGGGGGATATGGATTTTGGCATTCTCACTCTAAATTAATCAAGTTTAATAGAAAAAATAGAGAGTGGGATCTCATGAAAATAAAAGGAGATATTCCTGATATTTTTTCATCCATTGGAGTGTTGATGGGAGATTCTTTAATGGTATATGGAATCAGAAATGTAGACGGGTTTCAGGTATTAAACGATGCAAAGTCGAGTTTATTCTTCATCAATATGAAGACACTAAATTCAGTTGCTTACGACTATAAAATAAATACTGAGGCGGTCATTCAAAAGAACGTGATAAATAACCAATTTTCAAGGTATGCATTGGTTGCGCAGGCTGGAATGATAGACCGAATAGTTGACAAGCAAACGGGTAAGGTTTACAAGAATTATTCTTGTCCCAATTTATTTGGAGAAGAAGAATTTAGGTTCAGAAGCGGCAAAGACAGTAACTATATTTTTGCAGTAGGAGATGAGTTTTTCACCTATAGCCGAAGCGGTGAAGTTAGTAAATTTAATATTCAGGAGTTTATTAAATTATATTTTAACGAAGAAACAGAAATAGGCCAATTTTCGCCTTTAGAAGCTGAAAAGGATTGGGGATTTGATACTGATTACATTTTGTATTTCATAATAGAGATCTTGTTGATTTTCATTGTTTATTTCATGTTCTTGTATTACCGCGGAACGGGCATTGTAAATAGGCGAACATTGAATGATTATACTTCTTTGGTTGATCAAAAGTTTGACTTTACATCTATCAGGTCCCTGTCAAACGGTGATTATTCAGAACAAGAAATTGATATGGCTCTGCAGATTTTCCATTTACGGCCTTTGGTACGAAACCTAAAACGCAGTCAGATGTTGTTTGAGCTCAATGAAATCTACCCTGGATATGTAGTCAAAATACCTCATCCCAAGAAAAAGGACCAATTTAAATATAGGATATCGCGGACTTACTCATAAATCCATTGCTGGTCAAGTCGTTTTATGCTGATGAAAACGGTAAAGTAATATGGAGACGTTTCAATGTTTAGGTTGAATTGAAACAGATTCGGATATTTACGATTCAGTAAGTTCAGACGTTCGCTTACCAATTTAAGTCCGATTTGTGTTCCGGGTTTGGGCTTTCTTTTTCTGTTGATTTCATTTCTGATGGTAATAAGCAACAAATGGGGCGATGCGAGATCGAGATTTAAGGAAATATTAGTAGATGTGCTGCTCATTAGAGCACCGTGTTTGATGGCATTTTCCAATAGGGGTTGAAGTATTAAAGGTGGAACATACCAACTTTTAGCATCGAGAGACTCGTCTTTATGAATTTGAAACTGAAACAACTGATCAGATTCAAATCTCATTTGTTCCAAGCCAACGTATTTTTGAGCATATTCAATCTCTTCAGAAAGTTGAACAAAATCTTTGTTAGAGGTCTCTAGGAATAAACGGTTCAGCTTTGCGAGTTCTGAGGTAGCTTTAAGGGCTTGTTTTACATTTGCTCTCACTATCAAAGACTGGATTAAATTCATGGTATTGAAAATGAAATGGGGATTCATGTTATTTTTCAACGTTGCAAGTTCCATTGAGAGAAGTTTCTCCGAAAGTTTGAAGCGTTCTTTTTGATTAAATACTAATACAAAAACGAGTAACCCTATACCTAAAAACAAAAGAAACCAAAATGCGGGTACTTGAAATAATGGTTTGTTGACTCGGAAAATAATGTTTTTTTGATTGTTGCCATTGAATAATTTAATTTGATAAATACCAGCATTTAAATCATTAAACCAAATTGGTGTATTGTTCGGATAAATACTTTGCCTAATTAACTTTTCATTTTCATCAAAGAGTTCCATTTGAATATATCCATCTTGAAATTGAATGAATTTAGGTGTTTTAATAGCTATTTGAAAATTTGAACCTTGCCAAACTCTACCTGTAATTGAACTGGAGAAGAATTTATAATTGTCTAGATTAACAGATATGCCGCCTTTATTTGAGCATTGATTTTGGGCATTAAAAGGCAGGTAATCTATAGAATTTCCTGTAAGAATAAAGCAACCATTATCTGTAAGGTGAACCTTGTGTTTTTCATTCGCTCTTTTTCCTAAGTAATATTGCCCCACAATTTGTAAGCCAAATTTTGGGTCTCTAAATGCTAACTGAATTAACGTACTGTTTGTAAAAATCCATATCCCATGCATATTGGTTTGAATCCAATCAATTTTCTGATTGTAAAACAGATTTGCAATATTGATTTTATTTAATGATTTGTAATTAGCTTCTGAATCGTTGTATTTGTAGAAGATGAACTCTTTGCCATTTTCGGAAATGAGTAAATTTCCTGAGAAGAAAAAGTTGTTTTTCGATTTGGGTTTTTTGTAATCTAGTGTTACGGGTTTTATTGTTTTATCGTGAATCAGAAAAAACCCATTATTTTCAGTTTGAGCTAAAACTTTATTTTGTATGGGTTTAAGTGTAATAATTGATCGCAGTTTTGGGTGAATATTTGAAGTAAACTGCAGATTTTTAATATTTAGTGCATTTACATGATGAAAATACTCTGTTAAATAAAGATAATCACCTACCAATTCACAGAATTGATAATGTTTAGGTGAAATTTGGTTGATAGTTGATTCATTGATATGGTATAAACCCTTTTCGCAGTGAACAAAGATATTTTGGTCATTGAAATAAAAGCAGTTTTTAATATTTACTGGTAATTCATGTTTTAACCAAACATTATTTTTTTTGATAAATAGCTCGTTTTTAGTCCATCCTAAAATGTAATTTTTTTCAGCAATAAATCCATTAAATCGAGTGGGTGTAGAAATTCTCTTACCCAAATCGGGTATAAAAGAAACCCCTGAAATGATAGAATTTAACCACAAACCATTATTAAGAGTGTCAACCGTAATACCCCAGACGAAGGGAAATACGGGTAGTTCTTCAATTGTGGGTGTTTTTCTATTGTTTATATGGTGAACAATAACAGACCCCTCATCAAAGTTGAGGTGGTTTCCAAGAGCAAAATATACTTTATCCTCATCAGATTCAATGTCCCAAATGGCATAAGATTTTTCTGGCCGTTGAGCAAATACGAAAGAATCACATGTTTTCGCGTTATAGAAAATTTTATATTGATTGCTTTCCATTCCGACATACAGTTGGTTGTTAAAGGTTTTCGCACATATGGCAATTTGACCCGACTTTTTGATTTCGTTGGTTACGATTGATTCATCTTTATGCCAATCTTTGCCGTTTTGAGAAGATAGAATATTTCCTTTACCGTATTGGAATACATAATAAGTGTTTTTCCAAAAACACATGTCTAATGCTGTGGTCTTGCTGGCTGTATTTTGAGTTAGTAGCCACCATTTGGGATTTTTTAATGAAATTTCGGCAATTCCTTTTGTTCCAAGAGCAAATAGTTTGCCGTTAATTTCTCTGAATCTTCTGAATTTTTCAAACCTTATTTTTCTTGAAAACTCTCCTGAATTTTGGGTGAATACCAAAATGTGAGAATCTAAAGTTCCGATGTAAACAAAATTCTTGTGAAAATAAATATCCCAAACGGGAACAGAACCTACTCGTTTAATGATGGATTGATGAATGTCTGGATTTTCAGGAATGATGCTGATTCCCGCGTCTGTGGCAATCCAAGCCGTACCGTTTTGATCAATCCGTGTTTTACGGGTAATGTGTGAAGGTAAACCGGTTCGGTTATCGAAATAGTTATAGTCTTGAAAACTGGGCGTTTGTGCAGAAGCACAAAGGTTCATGAAGATTACAACTGCTCCTGCAATTGTTTTCTTCCAGTTTTGGAGACGGATATGTGTTGGCCGTTTTTCAGGCATACATGTGAACTGCTGTAACTCTTAATTTGATGTAAAGGTACAATGTATGAGCGATGCACGCGAACAAAGTCATTGGGCAACAAATCTTCAATGTGTTTGAGTGTTTTAGATGCAATATAATTTCTTTTCTCAGTAACTATTTTAGAATATGCACCACAGGCTTCAATTACGTGAATATCCCGATAAGAAATCATGATGCTTTCTCCACCATCTTTAATGATTAAATTCTCTTCTCTGGCTTTGTAGGTGGACGAATTTTTTGGTGAGCTTTCTAAGATTTTATGTTCCAATCGGGTACGGAATCGTTCAATTTCAGATTCTGTCAAAGGTTTCAAAAGGTAATCAAACACATTTTTGTGTATGGCTTCTAAAGCATACTGAGAGTGCGCACTTACAATAACAACAGGCACTGAATCGTTGAGATCTTGATGTATTTGTAATCCATTTTCGCCTCTCAATTCAATATCTGAGAAAACAATATCTGGTTTGAAAGAGTCTATTTCTTTTCTTGCTTGACAGAGGTCTGATACTGCAACTGTTTCACCTATAAGATCAGATAAATATTCTTTCAGGTAAAATTCTATCATAGTACGACCTGAAAGTTCATCGTCAATGATTAATGCCTTTAGTCGTTTATTCATAGTTTTATTTTTGGGGTTAGTCAAATGTAGCATTTCTTTGCGGTTAATGACCAACGCTACACTGCAAAATACACATATTTTGGTAGAAGTTAACACCAAAGGAGCTGAAATTTTACAATTTCGAAACCTGTACAAAACACAAGAAGTACTCTGGAAACCTGATTTGAAATTTTGGAATCGTACGGCTCCCTTGCTGTTTCCTGTAGTTGGGAAATTGAAAAACGATCAATTCAAATACGATGGAAAAATATATTCCATGAAGCAACATGGATTTGCGCGCGATGCTGAGTTTGCGGTGATTCAGCAAACCGATACTCATTTACATTTGCAATTAAAATCCAACCAAGAAACCAAGAGTCAGTATCCGTTTGATTTTCAGTTGGATGTAAAGTATACAATTTCAGAAAATCGGCTGCAAGCCGAAAACACCATCACCAACATGGGCGAATCAACTATGCCCGTTTCGTTTGGTGCTCACCCTGGTTTTGCTATTCAATTGCCTGTTGATACCTGTAAAATCATCATCCATCGAGAAGGAAAAGAAAATCCATCTCACGAGGTTCTTCAACGGCATTTGATATCTGATGGACTTTATACGGGTGAAACCGAAGATGTGCGATTAAAAAACGGTGAAATTCAACTTAATGAAAATTATTTTCGTCACGATGCTATTGTCTTTAAAAATGAAGGTATCACGGGGATGAGTCTGGTTCAAAATGGAGAATTAATTGCACGGATGGATGCACAAAATGCGCCTTATTGGGGTATCTGGAAAAAACCTGACGCACCGTTTGTTTGTATTGAACCTTGGTGGGGAATTGCTGACCATATACAAAATGATTTAGACCTTTCAATAAAAGAAGGCATTCATTTGTTAGCAAAAAAGGAGTGTCATTCAATTTTCTATGACATATCTACTTAATTTTAGGTAGATTTGATATATTAATCACTAAATTTTATGGATCCACAACAAGTTTTTTATATCGGAATGGGGCTTTTTCTACTATCTAGTTTTGGTTCCCGATTGGTAAAGGAAAGAGGGTTGAAAAATTTAAGCAACGAAGAAAAGGGTAAACTGGTTTCCGCCTTTGCAAAAACCCGCGTAAACAACATTGTTTTACTGTTGGGTATTGTGGTTATTTATATGGTAATTGTTTTTCTTGAACAGTCAGGAAGTAATTTGGGTTTCAATCCACATTTGGCCTATTTTGTGGTCTTAGCCGTCTATTTGCTTGTAAGTTACTATTTGACTTTCAAAAGGTTATCTGAAATGAATGCCCCCGAAGAATACATAAAATTTACCAAAATCTCTAACTTGATCTCAGGATTTGGTTTTGCATCATTTTTGGCATCAATGGTTTACTATATGGGACTTTAACAAAACCGGTTGAACTGATAACTTCCCCGCCTATCTATTTTCCCTGATTCGGTTAGAATCAACTCATTGACTATATGAATATTTTTAGGGGCCATAATCCCGAGATTTTCCTTTAATTGTTTTTCGAAATTTGGTAAATTTTCGCTGGAAATGATATCTTTTTTTAGCAACATAATTAGTTTCTGTCCTAAGGCTTGGTCTTCCTCGAACCAACAGCAAAAATCATTTTCTGTTAATTGAAACTGCTCGCATATTTGAGCTTCAATATCTTCAATTTGGATTTTTAATCCCCCAGAATTAATAGTGAAATCTGATCTTCCCAACCATTTAAAGGTATTTTCACCAATGATTTCTACCCTGTCTTTGGTGTTCAACCACTGAAATACAGTTGTGGGATTTGAAATCTCCAATTGATCTTCATTTGTGGTCCTGATTTGGGTTTCATCGATGCATACATAATGCTTTTCTCCCAAAGTTCGGCCTGCGAAGTGCGAATAGGTTTCGGTCATGCCGAAAGTATGCACAAAATGGACCTTTGGCCATGTATTTAGAATTTTAAATTCTAAGGCAGCAGACAACGGTGCCCCGCCAATTAATACTGTTTCAAATTGAGATAGTCGCTCTTTGCTTTCTTCTGATTCTAAAATATGAAAAAGTTGGTGTGGGGTCAGAGATACAATTCGTGCGTCACCATGATAGGCGAGCATAGGATTCGCGCATGGGGCTAGTAAATATATTTCAGCATCCCACACCTTGCTTCTGACCCATTGCATGAATCCGCCGGCCTTTGTTAAGGGTAAGACAATGAGTTGCTTCAAACTCGATGATTGTATAAAATGCTTTCGGGTTTGTTCAGCACTCCAAATCAGCAATTCTCTTTTTAGCTCTTGTTTCTTGGGACTTCCAGTGCTTCCCGATGTAAAAAGTGTAAACGTTTGCTCTCCGTTCTTCCAAGCGGTTTCTAGTTTTTCCAGAATCTCTTCTTCACCGTTAAGCTTCATAAATATAATCTCTCAGCGTTTTCACACAAAGATCAATGTCTTCCATGGAATTGTAATAATGTGTTGAAACTCTCACGCAATCAATGCCGTTTTCGGGAACATGTCTGAGGATGATTTTTTTGCTTCTAGCATAATTCACAAATCCACCCGAAGTTTTGTCTTTTTTGGCTGATGTGATTTTGAATCCCACCTGACCTCCGCGCGAACGATCTTCCTCTGGGGTCAGCATTTCTAAAAAAACTCCATTTTGGAGCTTCATATCTATGATTTTATTCTGAAGATCTTTGGATAATTCTTTGACGCGGTTTTCTATTTTCTGGGGACCAATACTCGTGTAAAAATCTAAAGCTGCTTGACATCCTATCAAACCGGGGCCGTTGAAAGTTCCGTAAGAATATCTACTGGCTTGATTGATGGGATCAGAAAGCATGGGAGGTTGAGCGCTCATGTTAAATTCATTGAGGCTGTAGGCTGCTACATGAGTAATTTTTGTAGTATTTAAGAGGTCTTTACGAATGTACATCCAACCGTTTCCGATGGGGCCTAAGAGCCATTTATGGAAACATCCGGCGTAGTAATCACAGCCCATATCGTGAAGATTGAACTGAATCATTCCCAACGGGTGGGCTCCATCAATGCAAGATATGATGTTGTTTCTACGAGAAATTTCACACAGTTCTTTGACGGGCAATACTTGTCCAATGGTACACGGAATGTGAGGTACGGCCATTACTTTGGTTTTTTTAGTGATGGCTTTTTTAAAACTTTCGATGGTTTCTTCGGCCGTTTTTCCTAACGGAAAAGTCTTTATTACAAGGCCTTCTAATTTCGCTCGGTGCAACCACGGCGCACAACCACCCACGTGTTCGTGTGTAGTCATGATGATCTCATCGCCCTTTTTTAGTTTTAGTCCCCAGCAAATGTGATTGATGCCTTCGCTGACGTTTTTGGTCATACAAAGTTCATCGGAATCTGCACCTACAACTGCGGCTAATTTTTTCTCTAAGGCATTGTCATGGTGGGGATAAGCAGCGTTTTCGGCCACTTGGATATATGAATCATTCAAGGCTTTAAGTACGGAATTGGGAGTGATTCCCATGGTGCCGTTATTTAAGAATGTCAGGTCTGATTTCAATGGAAATTGGGTGCGCAGAAGTTCCCAAGATTCGGTTCCTAGGTCTAAGTTTTCAACTAGGTTAACAGGCATTGCTTTGAGTTTTTGGGTATGATAGGCGGCGAATAGACTTCCCCCGAAAGCAAGAAACTTTTTGCGATTCATAGACTGCAAATTACGCGTTTCATTGCAGCCATCAAAATTTGCTTATTTTTGCATGGAGCACCATTTGCAACAAGAAATGAATGTTTTAGGGATAATGAGCGGAACGAGCATGGACGGCATTGATCTGGCGTTGTGCAATGTTCAACAAAATGAGGGGAAATGGACGGTTGAAATCATTCAAGCCATCACGGTACCATACAATGAAACTTGGCGCGTGCGCTTGTCGCAATTGCGTTATCAAACCCCCGAACTTTACGCCAAAACCGATGTGTTTTACGGGCGTTATTTAGGGGAATTGGCTCGTGGATTTCAAAAAGAATCTGGCTTGAACATTGATTTAGTCGCTTCTCACGGACACACCATTTTTCATGATCCACACGGTTGGTTGACGGCTCAAGTGGGCGATGGAGCAACCCTAGCTGCTACCTCGGGAATTCCTGCTGTGACCAACTTTAGACGAGCAGACGTAGCGGCAGGTGGTCAAGGTGCACCCTTGGTTACTGTGGGTGATGAACTTTTATTCTCACAATACGACGCGTGCTTAAATTTGGGTGGATTTTGCAATCTTTCGGTTGGACATGGAAGCGATAGAATGTCGTTTGACATTGCACCTTGCAACATTGTTTTGAATCGTTTGGCTCGCGAGCGCGGACTTAAGTTCGATGAAGATGGACTCATTGCAGATTCTGGAAACATCATTTATCCGTTGCTGGAGAAACTCAATCAAATTAAGTTTTACCAAAGAAAAGGCCCTAAGAGTTTAGGAAGAGAATGGATAAACAAAGAATTTTGGCACATTGTTCGCGATTTTGATGATCAGCCAGTTGAAGACCGAATGAAAACTTTGGTGATGCATTGTGCTGTTCAAATAGCGCGTGCTTTAGAAATGCACAGCGATAAAGATGTTTCTGAATTGTCAGTTTTGGTTACGGGTGGAGGAGCATTCAATAAGACGTTGATTGATTATATTCAGTCAGAAACCAGTTCCAACATTGTCATTCCAGATAAGCAGCTGGTAAATTACAAGGAAGCCATGATTTTTGCCCTTTTAGGAGCTATGCGAGTGAAAAATATAGCCAACGTCAACAACAAAGCCACTGGAGCATCAGTAGCGGTAATTGGTGGTTCGTTGGATGGTGATTTTTCCTCTTTTATTTAAGAATTCATTTATTGTGAAAGTAGAAAAACTTATAGAAAAATTCGAAGGCAAACAGCCCGAGATTGTATTTGCATGGAAAGACGACCAAACCGAAGCGGAAGGCTGGGTAGTAATTAACTCTTTAAGGAACGGTGCTGCCGGTGGCGGTACTCGCATGCGCAAAGGGTTGAATCAACGTGAAGTGGAAAGTTTGGCAAAAACCATGGAAGTCAAATTTACCATCGCAGGTCCTCCAATAGGCGGAGCTAAATCGGGAATCAATTTTGATCCAGCCGATCCACGTAAAAAAGACGTGTTAAAAAGATGGTATAAAGCGGTTCGTCCTATGTTAAAACACTACTATGGAACTGGCGGAGATTTGAACGTAGATGAGATACACGAGGTAATTCCCATGACTGCTGAGTTGGGTATTTTACATCCCCAAGAAGGAGTAGTGAATGGATACCATACGGCATATACTCCCGAAGAACGATTGAAAGCCATTTCACGACTTCAAGAAGGGGTACTATTACCCATCACCGATGAAAGATTGTCTCCGGATGTTTCCAAGAAGTTGACCATCGCGGATATGATCACCGGTTGGGGAGTCGCAGAAGCAGTTCGTCAATATTATGAAGTGTTTGGTGGATTCACCAACAACAAATTAGCGATTATTCAAGGTTGGGGCAACGTAGCAGCAGCTGCAGCATTTTACTTGACCAAATACGGCATCCGCATTGCCGGAATCATTGACCGTCAAGGTGGAATCATTTCTGAAAAAGGCTTGGGCCACGACGAAATTGTGGAGCTCTTTTTGTCAAGAAAAGGCAACGAGTTGAATGCTCCAAACATGCTTTCATTTGAGGAAGTTAACTCGCGTATTTGGGATATACCCTGCGAGGTGTTTATTCCAGGTGCAGCAAGCCGATTGGTAACTGAAGATCAAGTGAACCGTATGATTAAATCGGGAATTGAAGTTATTTCTTGTGGCGCAAACGTACCGTTTGCGGATGCTGAAATTTTCATGGGTCCGATAGCTCGTTTGGCAGATGCAAATATGGCAGTAATTCCAGATTTCATTGCCAATTGCGGAATGGCCCGTGTTTTCGGATATTTGATGAGTAAAGAAGCAGAGCTTACCGATGTAGCCATCTTCAAAGATGTGAGCAACATCATTGGAGGAGCCTTGGCAAGAGTTCATCAGTTCAATCCTAAATCAACCGGAATTGCGTCAAAAGCATTGGAAATGTCGTTGACCGATTTGGTAAAGCCCCATTAATTTCGTATATTATTATGTTTCAAGAAGAAAGCATCAGTTCAAGATTTTGCCGTTACGTGCAAATTGATACACAAAGTGACCCTGAATCTACCTCCGTGCCTAGCACCGAGAAGCAAAAAGACCTGAGCCGAATATTGGTTCAGGAATTGCTTCAGATGGGTTTAAATGACGCTCATTTGGATGAATTTGGTTATGTATACGCAACGTTAGAATCGAATGTGGATGCTGATGTGCCGGTGATTTGCTTTTGCTCACATGTCGATACATCGCCCGATTGCACCGGTGCCGGAGTGAAGCCTATCATCCACAGAAACTACCAGGGACAAGACTTGGTTTTGCCCGATGATGTATCTCAAGTGATTCGCACGGTTGATCACCCATATTTGAAAGAACGCATTGGAGATGATATCATCACTGCTTCAGGAACTACATTGTTGGGTGCCGATGACAAAGCAGGAGTAGCGATCATCATGGATTATGTTCAGCGAATGGTTTTGAATCCAGAGCTAAAGCACGGAACCATTAAAATATTGTTCACCCCAGACGAAGAAATTGGTAGGGGAGTAGATCACGTAAATATTGAGAAGTTGGGTGCCGATTACGGTTATACCTTAGATGCTGGCGAACGCGGAAGTTACGAAGACGAAACCTTCAGTGCTGACGGGGCCACCATCAATTTCTACGGAGTTTCAGCTCATCCTGGTTACGCCAAAGGCAAGTTGGTAAACGCTCTGAAAATTGCCGGTGACTTCATAAATCGATTGCCCAAAGGCGAGTTTTCTCCAGAGACCACCGAAGGCATGGAAGGATTTGTACACCCAGTTACTATGGGTGGAGTTGCAGAGCATGCTTGGGTGAAGTTTATTGTGCGCGACTTCGATACAGCCATGTTGGCAGAGCATGAGAATCGTTTGCGTTCCATTATGGAATCTACTGTAGCTGATTATCCTGGAGCAACGGCAGACATGTCGGTGCACGAGCAGTACCGAAACATGAAGGAAGTAGTAAAATTGACGCCCGCAATATCAGAGTACGCCATTGAAGCCATTAAAATGGCTGGATTGGAGCCTCAATTGGGCAGCGCGCGCGGCGGTACCGATGGCAGTCGTTTGAGTTTTATGGGATTGCCATGTCCCAATATTTTTACGGGAGAAATGGCCTTCCACGGCAAGCACGAATATGTGAGTGTACAAGACATGGAGAAAGCTTCAGACGTCTTGGTGAATTTGAGTTATTTGTGGGCGAGTAGGTAGTTGGTCTTTGGTCCATAGTCCATAGTCCATAGTCCATAGTCCATAGTCCATAGTCCATAGTCCATAGTCCATAGTCCATAGTCCATAGTCCATAGTCTGTGGTCTGTGGTCTGTGGTCTGTGGTCTGTGGTCTGTAGTCTGTAGTCTGTGGTCCGTGGTCTGAAGTCGAGGGGCGAAAGTCAACAGAATGCTACCCAATACCCGAATCCTGTTACCCGTTACCCGTTACCTGCTACCTGCTACCTGCTACCCGGTACTTGGTACTTGGTACTTGGTACTTGGTACTTGGTACTTGGTACCCGCTACTATTAAGCCAGCTGTCCTACTTCTTTTAGGTGCATGAAATGAGAGCGCACCGCAGAGATGAAGGTGTCATTTTCTTGGTAAGGAATACCGAACTCGGCACAAGTTTTCTTTACGATTTCGTTGATTTTGGGGTAGTGGATGTGACTAATTTTGGGGAACAAGTGATGTTCTACTTGGAAGTTTAATCCTCCCAAAGCCCAGGTCAAGAATTTGCTTTTGGTGCTAAAGTTGGCGGTGGTTTTTAATTGGTGGGTTGCCCAATCATCTTCAACCACAATAGATTCAATTACGGTGTTGTTGTTTTTCGCTTCGATTTTATCAGTCACGAATGTTACACCTTCTACGACGTGTGCTAATTGGAATACAATGGTAATTACCATACCTGTGGTTAGTGCCATGGTTAAATAGCCTAAGATTGCGGTTAAAGGACCCAAAACAAAGATGGGAACAACTAAAAACACGCCAATATAAACCACTTTTGCACCCCAAAACTCGAAGTGTTGGAAAGCAGAACGGTCATTTTTGAATTTACTATCGCCAATTCCGTGTGCAAAATATTTGGTGAAGTCTTGATAGAAAATCCAAGCTAAATAAGCAATAGCGTAGGCTGGAATTACGTAAATATGTTGGAATTTGTGGAACCACAATTTCTTTTGAGTTGGATTCACGCGTAAAATTGGCCACAAATCAATATCGTCATCTACACCATCAATGTTGGTATAACTGTGGTGATTGAAGTTGTGTTTTTCTGCCCAATTGAATGAATTTCCGCCAAGGAGATTCAATGAATTGGCCATGATTTTATTCACCCAAGGTTTAGATGAATAGCTACCGTGAGCTCCATCGTGCATAACGTTAAAACCAATTAATGCGAAGGTAATACCCATGAGGGAGAAGAGACCGTATACCCAGATCGCGTTTTCTGATAATAACATAATTCCTAAATAACATCCAATCAGGGTAAGTCCCAATATGATGGTTTTAGAATAAAGTTTCCAGTTACCTGTAGGTTTGATGTTGTTTTCTTCGAAGTAGGAATTGATTCTGTTTCTTAGTGTACTAAAGAATTCAGCGTTGCGGCCGGCGAATCTGATAGGAGTGCTCATTTATAAACGAATACTCAAAGTTAGGCAAAAAATCTATAATCCTTTGCGTCTAGTATTGAATTTCAAGACAGCATACATAGGACAAAAGCTGATGAAACTGGTCAAGACAAAAATACCGGAAACAATTAAAAGAATGGTTGCCCACGTACCACTCAGTCTACCATCGAAATACAGTCCTCCAACGATTAATGCTGTTGACACTCTGATGGCTTTGTCAATCGTTCCTACATTCTTTTTCATAGGTTAAATGTTTAATCTTTATGGTGTTAAGTTTACACTAACAAGGCGCAAAATAGGTGATAGTCGTCAAAGATTTATCATTGGGTTATAATTTGTTAGAGTCAACAAAAGCGCTGACTGAATGATAATTCACTACTTCGGCAGTGTCTTCTCAGCATTTAATTGGGCTTTTTGTACCATCTCTTGAGCCTGCTTTTGGGCTGTTTCTTCTACAAATTGGGCTTTTGCATTGGCTTCTTGTTCGGTGCGATCTGCGGAAGTATAGGCTTTAGAACGAATTGCATCTGCCGATTTCTTGGCTTCTTTACGTAAGCGGTCTCCTGCTTTCTGGGCGGCTAGTTTTTCAAGTTGATTGGTTGCTTTTGCTTGTGCTGCAGCAATCTCTTCTTCCGCTTTTTTTAACGCGGCATCTGCCAACCGGTCACCTTCTGCTCGTTGTTTATCAGCTGTTTCTTTGCCTATTCTTCTGATGTTAGCAACCTCTTCTTGAGCCTTTTTCATGATAGCCTCTGCTTGTAGATGTACTTGGTGAACCGCTTCGCCAGCTGCTTTTTGTAATTCTTGTTGAGCAGTTCCCTTGATAGGTTCAAGTTTTTTCTTGAGTTCTTCTTTTCCGAATTTTTTCCAGTCCAGTTTGAATTTTGGATCAGTTACGGTGCCGGTTATGGTGAAAGGAACTTTTTTACCTTCGGCTTGTAAAGTTCCCCCGAAAAGAATCTTCTGATCTAAACCAACGTTACCAGCCAAATTCATTTTACCCCCTTTGGGAAGATTTAAGCCAATACTGTCTTTCAACGTGAGTTTTCCGTTTTCTATGATGTATCTCAACTTTGAAGGCTTAACACTCAGATTGCCATAGTCCCAATTGAATTGATCGTACACTTGCTTCAGCCAGTTAGGAAGTTGCATCTCGCCTTTTTTAAGATCAACCAATCCCGATGAAATCAGACTTCCTAGGTCTAGGTCCATGGTTTCGGTAAACTTGGTATTCAATTGCATATTGAGGTTCATTATGCCGTCAACATCTTTCAAAGCAGGCGCATATTTTTCAATAAGGGCTACTTGATTCATGATGTTCCGTGCGTTTAAATCAAGGAGAGCAATCTGAGTATTGGCAACAGGTTGGCTTCCTGGAGTGTAAGAATATTGGGTTTGATCCATTCTGAAAGTGCTTCCCCAAATGCTTGCTTTCAGTTCGTCTATATTTAACTTACCATCCTTCACGGTGATTTTCGCGCCGCAATTGCTGAGGTCGTAGGTTTCATATTTTAAAACGCCCACACTTCCCACGAAGGTCAAATCGAGATTATCTGGAATTTGAACTGCCGCCATTTCGCTGCTGTCTGTGGTTTCTGAGGACGTTGAATCGCTGTCGTCTGTCAAAAACTGGTTTGCGTCAATCATGGGGGCATCTAAGTTTAATTTACCTTTGAGGACTTCACCGTTGATAGCGTAACCAATGAAGTTTTCCAATCCGCCACTCATAGACATGCGAGAGTTTCCGTATTGCAGTGACTGCAAGTTCAACGAGAAATTCTTAGGATTTGCCGACAGTTCCATGAAATCCAATACAGTGGGTAGCGTAGATGGGCTGGTATAATTTAAGTTGTTTACGGTGATTTTACCTGAAGCTTTCAAGTCTTCCGCTTTGTCACTTACAGCAGTTGAATAATATCCATCAAATTGAATGTCAGAAGAAATGCTTCCTGAAAGGGTGGTGTTTTTTTCTAGCGGAAGAACGTCTTTCCATTTATCTAAGGCAATTTTAGCCTTGATTTCTCCGCGAGCATATGGATTTGAAACAGGTGTTTTAGCGAATAAAGTAGCAGAGATAGGGTCTCCACCGAGATTCATGGCGAATTTTTTCAAATTGATGGTGGTATGGTCTGGATCGCCATCGGCATTTTTCAGGTTGAAATCTACGTTAATTCCTGAAACTGAAGCTGGGAGTCCAGGATATGCAAATGACCCATTGTCAACGGTCAAGGTAACATCAGTTGCTGGCATTCTGAGGTCATCCATGATTCCTTTTAAGGTTGCGTGAACACCTGCTTTACCTGAAGCTTTAACGTCTTTAAAGTCAGCAGTGTAAGCACCTGGAACCACAGACAACAATGATTTAAATTCAGAAGATGGAACCGAAATATCAAGGTCCATGTCCATATTCAGGTCGTTCATTTGAAGCCAACCTTTCATCAAAACGGGAAATTCATTGATTTGGGCATCCAATTGATTGAACGTGAATTTGAACTTGTCGAGATCCATATCAATGTTGCTTTCGGCAGTTAGATTTGCCTTCGACATGAGGGTCATTCCGTCGAAATCCATATCAGCCGATGCAATTTTGAGTTCATTGGCTAGGGTAAAGATGTTGTTAGATAGCGATCCGCTTCCGTCGAAATCCATGCCTTTAAGAGTGAAACTCATGGGCAATGAATAGTCAGTGTAACCTATGAGGGCGTTGCTGAGTTTGATTGATTTTAGATCAAGGGAAATCGGAGCAGAAGCAGCAGTATCAATAGTTGTAGCAGTATCTACAGGTGTAATATCAAAGTTGGCACGACCGCTTTTGAGAAAAATGATGTTGATGTGCGGATTGTCGAGGTCAATTTTACGAATATTCATAGTTTCACCGCCAAGTACTGATTTAATGTCGAGTACAATTCTGGTATTTTGAGCTGCGTAGAGGGTGTCTCCTTGGAAGGAATCACGACCTACAATGCTTAAATTGGGAATTCCAACAGATACATTCGGGAAGTTTCTAATCAAACTGATGGAGAGGTCATCGTCAAATTTAATGTCGGCCAACAGGTTGGAGTTAGCCGCATTTTTGGCTGCTGTAAGGATTTTGCCTTTGAAAGCAAATGGAAGAATCAACAAGATAACAAACAGAGAACCAAGGGCAATGCCCAAACGAATCATCAACTTCTTCATAGTGCGAATTTACTAATATTCAATAACGTATTTTTCGCTATTTTCGTTGCATAAACCTATAATAATGAAAACTGGATTATTGCATTTACATTCAACCCTGAGATGGGTGATTTTGGTGTTGTTGGTATTGACCATCGTTCAACTTTTTACCAATAAAGCTGCGCGTCAAGCGAAGATTTTAACCATTGTATCGCACACTATGTTATTGATTGGTGTAATTCAGTGGTTTATCACAGATTGGGGTATCAAATTGATTCAAAACGCGGGCATGGCATCTGTCATGAAAGATAAGATTCAACGTTTCTTTGCAGTTGAACACGCATTGACCATGATTATTGCCATTGTGCTCATCACCATGGGCGGTGTAGCCGTTCGTAAAGAGAACACCAAAAAGGCAAGAATTTTATATGTAGTAGCATTGCTCTTGATTCTTTCTCGCATTCCTTGGCCATTCATGGAAGTTGGCGCTGGCCGAGGGTGGGTTTAGTCGATAGGCCGCAGTCCGTAGTCCGTAGTCTGTAGTCTGTAGTCTGTAGTCTGTAGGTGTCGGGTTTCAGGATACGGACCACGGACTCTGGACCATGGACTCTGGACCATATATTTTCTTTCATCGATTTTTTTGTGCACTAAAAATAAAGTGGTGTAATTTTGGAGGTATGAACGGAAAAAATTGGATAGCTATTGTTTTAGTTTCAATGACATCGGGATTTGTGGGTTCTTGGATTTTTAGAGGGAACAGCGGAAATACGGTGATGTTAAATACGGCATCGGAAAGCTCCAATTTGGTGCCAAGTCGGGTAGCTTCATCAGGCATGGATTTGACTTCCTTCGAAAAAGCGTCTGCAGCATCTACCCCCTCGGTTGTATTCATAAAAACGATTTCTACTGTTCAATATGAAAGTCCGTTTGATGGACTTTTTTGGGATTTTGATCCCTTTGGAAGTAGAGGAAAAGCATCTAGCACAGGCAGTGGAGTTATTGTCAATTCGAATGGATACATTGTAACTAACAACCATGTAATTCAAGGTGCTGAGAGTATTTCGGTGGTGTTGAATAAAGGAAAAAAAGAATATTTAGCGAAGGTTGTTGGTACTGATCCAGGGTCAGATTTGGCGCTAATAAAAATTGAAGCGACTGAACTTCCGGCGGCGGTCATTGGCAACTCCGATCAAGTGAATGTAGGTGAGTGGGTTTTGGCAGTTGGTAATCCTTTTAATCTAAATTCAACGGTCACTGCGGGTATTGTGAGCGCTAAAGGCCGAAATATTAACATTGTAAAAAATCAATTCCCTATAGAGAGTTTCATTCAAACCGATGCGGCGATCAATCCTGGTAATTCGGGAGGAGCATTGGTGAATTTACGTGGAGAACTGATTGGAATTAATACTGCAATACAATCAAATACAGGAAGTTATACAGGTTATGGATTTGCAATCCCTAGCAATATCGTAAAAAAAATCATCACAGATTTGATTGAGAAAGGCGAGGTATTGAGGGCATTTTCAGGGATGGAAGTGGGTGCATTGTCCTCAGACGAAACCCAAAAATTGGGAGTCGATCTAAATGGTGAACCTCTTAAGATTAAGTCAATTTTAGAAGACGGTCCTGCAGAAAAATCCGGATTGAAAGCCGGTGATGTTCTGGTCAAAATAGGTGATCAAACGATTGATGGACAGTCGAGCTACGATGAGTTTATGGCGTACCAACGTCCGGGAAATAAAATCGGATTTGAGGTTATTCGTGCCGGAAAATTGGTGAAGGGCGATTTGGTCTTGATATCGCAGTCAGCAAATAAAGAGTTGCTGATGAAAGGGGTTGTCAGCAGCAGTTTTTTGGGTGCTGATTTCCAACCATTGAGCGCGTCTGATAAATCAAAGTTCAGAATTGAGAGCGGCATTCGCATCATCAACATTCGAAGAAGCGGCGGTATAGCTCAGATGGGACTTCCTAACGGATTCATTGTGGTGAAGTTCAACGGCAAGTCGTACGAAGCCCCTGAAGATTTGATTGCCGCCATGGAAGGAAGTTCGGGCAAGATGCAAATTCAGGGCTTAGACCCCAACGGCAGCAGCAGAAGTTATTCATTTTATAGGTACTAGGTAATTGGTAGTTGGTAGCAGGTAGTCCATAGTCGATGGTCTGGAGCCCGGTACCCGAAACCCGAAACCCGAAACCCGAAACCCGCTACCCGCTACCCGCTACCCGGTACCAAGTCCAAATTCCATTATCTTTGCGGGATGAACACAATGATGCCAAATATTCCGTTGTTTAAGTACCGTGAGTCGGGTAATTTTTTCATTTTCGCAGGACCGTGTGCTATTGAGGGGAGAGATATGGCCTTCGAAATTGCGGAGAGATTGGTGCAGATTTCTGATGAATTGGAAATTCCGTTGGTGTTTAAAGGTTCTTACAGGAAGGCAAATAGATCAAGGATTGATTCGTTTACTGGAATAGGAGATGAGGCGGCATTGCAGATTTTGGGTGATATTAGAGAGAAGTTTCAAATTCCGGTGGTGACCGATATTCATGAGTCTCGTGAAGCAGCGATGGCTGCAGAATATGTGGATGTTTTGCAAATTCCCGCATTTTTGTTTAGACAGACCGAGTTGTTGGTGGCTGCTGCAAATACGGGAAAATGGATCAATATTAAGAAGGGGCAATTTGCAGCGGCGAATGCCATGCAACATGCATTACAGAAATGTGTAGATTCTGGAAATGACAGAATTATATTGACTGATAGAGGTAACTCATTTGGGTATTCTGATTTGATTGTTGATTTTAGAAATATACCGGAAATGAGATCTTTCGGGGCACCGGTGGTGATGGATATCACGCACAGTTTACAACAACCCAATCAGAGTAGTGGTGTAACTGGGGGCAAGCCAGAATTGATTGAGACTATTGCTAAAGCTGCAGTGGCTGTGGGAGTGGATGGTTTGTTTGTTGAAACGCATCCCAATCCTTCAAAAGCGAAAAGTGATGGCGCAAACATGCTCCCCCTAAACGAACTACAGCCCCTTTTAGAGAGGCTGCAGCGTATTAGAAAAGCTATTTTATAAGTTTTTTATTTGTCTTTGTTGTCTTTTGAATTTGTAGCTGGCTTTTTAGCTGGCTTGGTTGGCTTGGCTGGTTTCACCGGTTGACCTACGCGTTTGATTTTGAACTCACGGGATACTTTCTTAGGAATTAACACCAACTCTTTATCGGTTTCGTAAGAATCTGAGGTGAAGTATTTGGCGATGGTTTTATCGGTGATGCGCGGCGCGTTTGATTTTTCGTCGATTTTGAATTGAACTCCGTTAACAGGGTAATCACCAATTTCCATGTTTTCCACGGTGAACTTGTTGCTTGGCAACTTGATTTTACCAACTTTGAATTTATCGCCTTCAATGAAGTCTTTCTTGGTCAATAATTTCTTTTTGTACCATTCAGCTGCTAATTCAGGAGTAACTGTGTTCACTTTACCTTTTTTGTCGATGATGAACATGGTTGGTTCAGATCCGAACATCATGATGGGGATGGTTCTTTCTTCTTTGGGACCAGAAAGCGGCAATTTAACGGCAAAGGTTAAATCTAAAACGGGTTTGGTTGCTACAGCCGCTGCAGATGAATCTTTGGCAGCTACCACTTTTATTGAATCTTTAACTCCAACATTGGTGTTGTTCACGTCAACGTCTTGGTTCACTTTTACGCGTGATTTTTTATCTTCAAACTCAAATCGAACCGTAGTTCTACGATTCTGTTGATGTTGAAATTCATCACACGGAACAAAGGGTTTGCCATCAATAGGTACTATCTCTGAAGCTTTGTATGTTTCGTATACTGAACTTATTACGTTTCCTTTTTTATCTTTGGTTATCACCATTTTGCGGGTTTTTCCAGCAATGTATGGGGTAAAACCTACTTTCTCTGCTCCTTCGCATTTACAGTCGTTAATCAATTCTTTTTCACCAAATCCTACGGCAATGATTCTTGATGAATCAATGTTCCAACGACGCATTAGGTAACGGCGGGCAGAATCTGCTCTTCTTTGAGCAAGGCGAGTATTGTAATCAACTGATGCACGACAGTCGGTGTGCGAACCCAATTCGGCGATCAGTCTTGGATAACGAATCATTACTTCTTGTGCGAATGTATCTAAGATACGCGCTGCATCTGGACGAATTCTTGAACTGTCTAGGTCATAGAATATAGGGAGAGAAATGATTTGATCCAAAGGATTTACTAAGCAAAAGTCTTGAACCAATTCGGTTGAGAATCTGATTCCATGAGTTGTTCTTTGAACCGGTGGAATGTCGAAGTAGTAAAGCTGAGGATTTTTAGCTACGATTTCGTAATTGGTTTTGGGTTTCAATTGGGCCATGTACTCACCGTTTTCATTGGTTTTAAGTACCATGGTGGAAGTATCTTTGTCATTGGTGATGACAACGGTAGCGCCTTTGAGTGGCAATTTGGTATTACAATCAGTAACAACACCACGAAGCGTAATTACTAGTGGTAAAACGTCAAATGAATAAATGTTATCATCGTTTCGGCGGTCACCGCGATTGGAAGTAAAGTAACCGGCTTTAGATGTGTTGTTTAAGAAGGTGATTGCAAAGTCGTCACCACCGGAGTTTAAGGGTTCACGAAGGTTTTCCATGTCTACCCATTTGTTGATCTCTTCGGTTTGAGCGGCGGAGAACATATCTAACCCACCCAATCCAGGCCAATAATCTGAACTGAAATAAAGGCGTTTATCGTGTTCGTTGAAATAGGGGAAATATTCGTTTCCTGGCGAGTTGATTTGTGATCCTAGGTTGACTGGATTGCCCCATGATCTTGATCTTCTGCTGTAGGTAACTGCCCAGATATCAAATCCCCCGAAACCACCATCGCGGTCTGAAGCAAAGAACAATATTTTATCATCATCACCAAGGGCTGGATGACCATAGCTGTGTGCGGTATCTTGTTTGCAAATTTCGAGTACGTCACCCATTTGCCAGTCTGGACCGGTTTTTTTGTATTGGTAAATGGCGCATTTCTCTGATTTTCCATCTTCGCCGCCGCACTGGGTCATGTACATTTCCGAAAAACGGCGGTTAAAGGTGATACCACCTTCATTATATTTGGTTGAAGCCGTTTTTGAGAACATGGCTTTTCCCCACTTCATTTGACCTGCTGATGCAGCTGTATCTCCGCGTTTTTTCTTGGTTTTTTGTCCTTCAATGTACCATATGTCGGACCATTTTTCTAAAGTTCCGCCGTAGACTCTTTTGGATGTTCCCCCTTCGCGGTCAGATGCAAAAAATACAACGTCGTCCTTACGAGAAGCGACCATGGGTGCCCAATCGTTGGCACGTGTGTTTGCTAATTTGAATTCTTGAACTCGGAACAAGGAACTGTCGGGAGTCCAGCTTAAGGCCATTTCGCAGCCCATCATTTTTTGAATGGCTTGGCTGTCTCCTGGCACCTTTTCTAGGTAAGACTCGTAGGCAGAAAGCGCACCGCGATAATCTTCCATTTTCTTGAGCATATTCGCTCTCATTAAAAGGGCTTGACTGTTGTTTGGATCTGTTTTCAGAACCTTTTCGTACAATTTTTGTGCCTTCAAATATTTGTTGTTCAAGCGGTATGCTTCAGCGGCCATCATATTGGCTTTTTCGCGTTCTTTTTTGTCTTTGGCGTTTCTTGCTACCTGTTCGAAAACAATAGCAGATTGACCGAAGTACCCTTGATCAAACAATTTTTGAGCGTCACCAAATTTTGGTGAACAGCCTGTATTTAAAGTAGTTACCAGGAAAATAAACCCTGCAATTACCAATAAATTTTTTCCTCTACTGAGAAGTTTTTGAATATCGGGGAAATGCATCTTCACAATTAAGCCTAATTAAAACGCTAATTAATGAATTCTTTGTCATACTTCAAAGTTTTCACCCCATTTTATTTAGGTTAAATGAATTAAATTCCCATTAATGATGTACTCTCAAACGCTTTGTATGTTCGAAATCTTTGCCTTTAATTCTAACCAAATACACTCCATCCGGAATTTGAGTTAAATTAAGAACTATTTTATTTTCAGCGGCACTTATTTGAGTTCTCAGCGGTTGAATTTTGGTTCCAATTACGGTGTACATTTCTACTTCCAAATCTTCGATGTCGACCACCACATTTTCTAGGGAAATATTGACCCAATGATTGGCGGGATTAGGTTTCATATCGAAGTTAAATGAAACCGTTTCGCGTTGAAAGTTAACATTTTGAGATTGAGCCTTTTGCAGGCTGAACATCATCAACAGGAAAAAGAAAATTGGTTTCATGATTCCTGTAACGCAAAAACTGGGCCAAAGATTGTTAACTTCCTATGATTAATCCCAATAACTGCTTTTTTTGAACATCATTGCATTTGTAGTCTTTTAAGAATTCTTGAAGTTCGCGGCGTTTTTGGGTTTGTTTAGCGTAGTATTTAATCAGTGATTGGGCAGGTCCGTTGAGACGACTGTTGAAATTGATGCTTCCTTCAAAAAGGGCAAAAGCAAAGTCTTTATTGAGGTAATTCATGCGCTGCAGCGCGTTCATGGCATTGATTCGCGTTCTAAATTCATACATCGGGCCGCTAATATTGACCAATGCTTTAGTCATGCCTGGAGCCATTTCAGGGTAAATTTCGGTTCCTAGCTCAAAGTATCTAACTTTGATGTCGTGACAGAAGCCGTCTGTTTTTTTTATGGCATCTAAAATGAAGTTCTTTCGGTTGGCATACAATGGGTGCTCCCAAATGCGATCAATGACGGTATTGATGATGACGTAGCTAGAGTCAAACAAAAGTGCTTCTACGAAGGGTTGAGTGGCAGAAACCAAGGGTGTTTTTTGAGCAAAGATGAGGCGGACTTCTGCTTGCTTATCGCGTGAAATTAGGGTGATGGTTTGTGCGTCGATTCCAGGGTTATCCATCATTTGAGAAGCTATTTCAGCTCTTAGGTTCGGGAAGATTTCTTTTGAAAATGCCGTTTTTAGGGCTTCCCACTTAACAGACATAGGAACTGTCCGGAGTTCCAACCAAGCGTCGTAGCGGTCAAGCATGAACGTTGCAGTTTGTGCTTGGCTGAGGAGTTCTTCTGTGGTTTTATTGAATTTGAGTTCTTTTAATAGGAAACTCCCTTCATCAAAAAGACAATAAGAAACGGTTTTACCGTTTGTAGCAAAATCAAAGGTATTTGATGCGCCAGATACCTCAACGGTTTTGCGATCTACTGAGCCGTCAGTGTAATAAATGGCCAGATCAACGGGAGTGCTGAAGAATGAAACTACGGCATCAATTGTCTGAATTTGTTTGATTATAAAGGTTGTTTGAGTAGCTGATTTTCTAACTTGCACATCAAAAATGGGCTCTCCACCGCGGTGAATCCACTGATCGAAAAACGCATCTACATTGATTCCTGTGGCATCAATGAAGGCTTTTTGTAGGTCCCAAGTTTCAACGCCTTCAAATTGGTGGCGTTTTAAGTAGAGCTGTATAGCGCGGCGGAAATTATCTCTACCTACTTGGTGTTGTAACATGTGTAAAACCGATGCTCCCTTTGGGTAATGTCGTGAAGATCCGCTTTGACTATGTCTAACGGGGAGTGAGTTGGCTTTGCCGGCTTGAATAGCGCCCAGCTGGTTGTTTCGGAAGTACCAGTACATGTGATCTTCTGAGAATTGATGTCCCTCGAAAAGGCCGGGATAATAAGTCGCAAAGCTTTCTTGGAGCCATTGTTCGTTGTCTTTACGTCCGGTGATGAGATCGCCAAACCATTGGTGGGTGGCCTCATGGGCATTGACGCTAACGTAGTTTCGGTTGAGCAAGTAGGCGCGGTTATCAACCCAAAAGAAGTCGCCAAAAATGGTAGCTGAAGTGTTTTCCATGGCGCCGTAGAGAAAATCTTGCACCATTACCTGTGAATAGGTTCCCCATGGGTAGGGTACGCCAATTTCATCTGCCAGAAAATCAATGATTTCCTCTGAATATCTGCTGGTGGGTTCTACGCGTTCGGGGTGCTCGGGATAGTACCAGAATTGCATGGGTACACCCTTTTTGGAAACCGATTTTTTAACCGCATATTTATCAATGGCCAGCATCAATAAGTACCCTGCGTGGGGTTTGTTGAGTGAATAGTGCCAAGTTTTGGTATTGTCTTTGTTTTGAGTGGTTTTGAGGAGCTGCCCGTTACTCAAAACTTGATAATCTTGATCAAAGGTGATGATGGTTTCGGTGGTGAATTTATCGCTTCGGTCATCAATCATGGGTATCCAATTTCGGTTGTCTATGCCTTGACCTTGCGTCCAAATTTGTCTTCTAGACATGTCGGAGGGTTCGGTGATTTCGGGAAGGTCCCACCCAATGAAATAGAGTCCTTTTTTAGGGAAGGCGTTGTAGGTAATTTCGAGTTGGTGCTTCTTTTGGAAATCGTTTTTCAGTGCTGAGTTGATGGTGAGTCCGCCGGGGGAAGCTTTGAATGTTATGGCCTTTCCATCGAGTTTAGCATCAAGAATGATGATTCCAGGGGCATGGAGGAAGATGGTATCGACATTATTTTGCAAAGAAATAAACTGGTGGGTAACGGTACCCATGACTTTTTTTTGTTTGGTTTCGAAGGAAGCTTGGAGCTTCATGTGGGTGACATCGATGTTTCGATTTCTTTCGGTATTTCCTTGTGGATCAGCGTGGTATGAATGCACTGGGGGAAACTGTGCAAGGAGTGCGGAGGAGCAGGAGGCGAGGAGGATAGCGATAATTTTGGCCGTAGAATTTTTCATGGGATGATGCGAAAATAGGTTAGGATAAATTTTTTTTCAAAAAAGTTGTGAAAATTGCAAAAGAAAATTATTTTTGCACCCCGTTCACACGAACAAAAAGGTCTGGTAGTTCAGCTGGTTAGAATACATGCCTGTCACGCATGGGGTCGCGGGTTCGAGTCCCGTCCAGACCGCCAGCAAAGAAGCCTCTGAGAAATCAGGGGCTTTTTTATTGTTTATGGTGGCGAAGGGACTAACATTTTTCCACTACATCATAAAATCTTGGGGAACCTAGGAAATCAGACACTCTGGATCCGGTGTTTAATTTTAATGATCCAGACCGTACTCATTTCACAGAACTTATGTTTTTGTACATTTCCACTTCCTTATCTCCAGGATAAAGGCCGGGGAATATCATAGGAGAATATTTTACTGGATAGTTGACATAGTACATCATCGTAATGCCTTCTTTTTTGGGTGAAAGTAATTCCATCTTAGTTAGTTTGTCAATGGTTAATTTTAGCGTTTTATCTGAGGTATTCGTGATGCGCATAGCATCAGCCTTGCTGATTTTTCCCTTCAGAAATAAATCACTCAGTATGAATTTAGCTTCCTGACGCAATTCGCCTTTATTGACCATTAAGTTTGTGAATCCTTCAATATGAGAAAGTATGTTGTTTGTATCGATGATCTTATACATGAAGTCTGTTTGATCGATCGCAACTTCGAGAAAGAATTTACAAAATTGAATCAGTTTCTTATTCGATAAGTTTCCTCTTCCATCGTAATCATTGTATCTAGTTAAATCTGCTTGAGCAAGAAAAAATTTATAGTCTTCATTTCTTCTTGCTAGCCCTCTTGAGATTGACCATAACCCAGCAGCATCAAGGTTTTCACTTATGAAGGATGCATCTGAGTAGAGGCGAACAACTCTACCGTTACCGTCAAGAAACGGGTGTATCCATGCGAGTCTATGATGGGAAGCGGCAATAGATATGATTCGTCTTGTTTTAGATTTGTTCATGTGGCTTTTGGGATTATAGAACTCTTCAAACCTTTTTGTAAAAAGTTCCAGTTTCTCAGAATAAGGAGCCACATGCCTACCTACTTCAACTTCACAGTCTCGGAATTCACCCGGAACAACAATTTTAGAATCTCCATTTTTTAACTTGACTTCTTTGAAACTATCTGGGAGGTAGTTATAAAACCTTTTATGAATTGATTTTAAGTAGTTTATAGATGACGGGATAATTTCATTCTCGCCGATTTTTATTTCTTCCACAATGCTTTTGTGGAGCTTGATATGGGCGTAAGCTTCTCTTTGTAAGTCGTGTTTAGTCTTATCGTTTGAATAATCATTTTTCAAAGCACGGTCAATATCAATAGGATGGGTATCGTGACCTTCAATTAAATTTGAATAGTAACTATTCATGGGTCGAAGAAACTCAGCAATAGCATTTCTTGTGGCGCTATTCATGGCACCAGACAATATGCCAGCTTTGCTTACTAACGTAATGGCAAGTTCTTCCAACTCACCTGATGGATCTTCAGGAAACAGTGGCTCCATTGTGTTAGGAGTCATATACAAATTTATCGTTTCATCCATTGCCTCACGAAACTACAAAAATAAGTCGATATTCCGATGATTATTCCGGTCATTATTCCGAAAGTTAAATTTGTTGTAAATAGTTTAATTATAAGTGTTTTATATGTAATTAATCCTCATTTATTCCGATGGTTATTCCGGTGAAAATTCCGGTGATTATTTCAACGATTATTGCTTGTTAAATGAGTCACCTTGATTCCTCCAAGACAAAAATACATCCTGAGAGCTATTTAGTTTTCGTCGCTTCCATAAATGACGTTTGGAGTAGAGGAGTTAGTGGGTTTGAGCTATACCAGATTACAGTTTGTGTGATTTTACGATTCGTTTGCCGAGTTTATTTTGGACAAATCTGCAACGACATTGCAGATTTGTCCAAAAAACGTTGAGTTTAGGTCTCAGAATTTTTGGAGGTTTTGATGGCTTTCGTTATCAAGTTGATTTTTTTAGTATATTTGATTTCATGCGCGGAAAATTCTTGTTGTTGGTTTGGTTGATGATGTTTGCAAAGGTTCAATCGGTGAAAGCTCAGAATGTAGAATTACATAAAAATAATAGAGCCATTTTAGGTGCAGCTATGGCTGTGGGAGCTGGAATCTTTTTGTTGGAGTCTTTCAAACCGGAGAAAAAGAAAACCATACAGACCGTTGATAGTAATCAATCTATGGCTAAAGTAGATTCAACAGTAGGCTCCCAAAGAAGTATATCTGAAATATTGAGGTCATCAAGGCAGGCTGCAATCATATCAGTTACTTCAGGAGTTGTTGGAACGGTATTTATAAATTCAGGTAATCTGCCTTTGGCTCTGGTGTTTACGGGAGTTTCCGCGGTTTCAGGAGTTGTTGCGTGGGTAGAAAAAATCAATTGGGAAAATCAAGTTACAAAAAAACTAGAGCAGCTATAGATTTTTAAGTTCGCACAATCGCGGAACATATTTGAATTGAAACATTTGTTGGCACAAGTGTTCTTGTGTTTGGTTCATGTATTGTTTAATTTTAGTTTTGGCCTTGTCATTTTTTGAAATAAAATTGTCTTTACTCAATTCGTTACAAGATCAATCTCTAAACTTACCTGCTGTATCTACAGTATTTGTGAGTTGGAGATGAGATTTATTAGTGCATTATTGATATTATTAGTCGTTCAATCGTGTGGCAATCAAGCATCGAAAACGACCCCCGAAACCAAGTTAGACCCCCGTTTTGATGGAAATCGTCGAATGGTTGCCCTACTTGACAGCCTGATTCAAGTGGCGAGTCCCCAAACCAATTACTTTTTGAGCGGCAAGCGCGCCGCGATAATGAAGTCTAATCCGCCGCAATTCAGAAGTCAGAGCGAACGATTTAAATGGACATTAGAGTACGCCAATCAGTTGTTGAACAGCGGCGATGCCGAGGGAAGTATCCGTGAGATGGAAGCCTTGCTTCAAGAAATTCCTGGAACCCTTGATGATAAAATCAAGATGAAAGGCATCAAACCCCTTTTTGATGCTCTGGCGGTGGCTTATTTGAGGTTGGGAGAGAACGAAAACTGTGTGTCTGTGCACAACAACAAGAGTTGTATTATTCCGTTTCATCCAGATGCAGTGCATCGCAAAAAAGACGGTTCAACCAAGGCGCTGGACATTTTTGGCAAGCTGACAGACGCATATCCCGACGATGTGCAGTCGAGGTGGCTCATGAACATCGCGGCCATGACTTTGGGTGTTTACCCGAAGGGACTTCCCCCGAAAAAAGTCATAGACTTTAGCGCACAAGACAATCCGGTAGCTGGATTTAAACCTCTAAAGAATATGGCCAAAGATTACGGATTGGACGTGAACGGGCTATCGGGCGGGGCGATTATGGAGGATTTTAACAACGACGGAAACTTGGATATCTTTTGCACCTCTTATGGATTGAGCGATCAGGTGAGATTGTTTTTTAATAATGGCAAAGGCGGATTTTACGAGCAAACCGATTCGGCTCAGTTGACTGGAATCAAGGGTGGATTGAACGCGAAACAGGCTGACTATGACAACGACGGAAACATTGATATTCTGTTGCTTAGGGGTGCTTGGTTGGATAAGGGCGGTGAATGGCCAAACAGTTTGCTTCACAACAACGGCGATGGAACTTTCAGTGATGTTACTTTTAGTGCGGGTATGGGTAAACGATTTGCGCCCACCGAAACGGCGAGTTGGGCAGACGTGAACAACGATGGTTGGGTAGATGTTTTTGTGGCCAACGAGAACAATCAGAACAACGATTATCCGTGTGAACTTTTCATTAATAATGGTGATGGAACTTTTACGGATCGCGCGGAAGAATGGGGAATGGCTAGGAATTTTGGGTACGCCAAGGCGGCTAATTTCTCAGACTTTGATAGAGACGGATGGATGGATCTTTTCTTAGGATGTTTAGGGCAGGAAAACCACCTATTTATGAGTCAGGGAAAGCAAAAGGATGGCTCGATAAGATTTGTTGACAAGGCCAAGGAGGCAGGTGTAACCCATCCAGTTATGTCGTTTCCAGCCATTGTTACTGATTTTGATCACAACGGTTTTCCAGATATTTTGGTGACGTCATTTCCGATGGATCGCTTGGACTTTTTGGCTGAGGATGTGGGTAAAGAGATGCTAGGAATCTCCACGAAGGTGGAAAAAACACGATTGTTTTTGAATCAGGGCAAAGGGAAGTTCATTGATGCGAGCAAGGCGTGGAATATTGATAAAATGATTTTCGCTATGGGTTTGAATTCTGGTGATATCAATAACGACGGATTCATGGACGTTTATGCAGGAACTGGGGCTTTTGCTTTCAGTACATTGGTGCCGAATCGCGTGTTCATCAATGACCGCGGTAAGGGCTTCAAAGAGGTGACGTATCAGTCAAGAATGGGGCATTTGCAAAAAGGACACGGTGTGAGTTTTGGAGACATTGATAATGATGGAGATCAGGATGTTTACATTACTTTAGGTGGTGCTGTGGAAGGCGATTATGCGCACAATGCTTTGTTTATCAATGAGAATAAGGTTCACAAGTTTGTGAAGATTAATTTATCAGCGAAGGACCATAAAAACGTGATTGGCACACAAGTGGAACTCACCATTAAGTCGCCGAGAGGTATCGAAAAGCGATTTTACACGGTAGGTGACGGAGGTAGTTTTGGGGCCAATTCCTTGGGACTGTGCATTGGATATTTGGAAGACGAAGAGTTGGTGGATCAGAAGATTATAAATCTGTACTAAAAAAAAGCCCAAGGCTTAAAACCCTGGGCTTTCTCTGTTATAGTATTTGCAAAAATTACTTACGTTTACCTGTTATTTCTTGGTACCATTTGGTGCCTTCTTCGTATTCGTTCACGGTTAATTTAACATCGGTAGCTGATAAGGTTTCGATTTTTAATTCATCAGCATCCATCATGTCAGGGGTTTCTGCAACTTTTAAGGTTTTATTTGTTACAGTATAGTAACTGGTGTCAACCTCAATATCCGATCCATCTTTTTGAGTAGAAATGACCATGTTGTTGGATTTGAAATCCAATGTAAAATCACCAGCTGCATAGATTGAAGTATCACCAAAAAGCAAGGTGTTGGTTGCTGAATCTGACATGGTGAACAATACTTTGTTGATTTCCCAAGTACCTACAATGGATGGGTCTACTGGAGCTGCCTCGTCTTCGCAAGACGTTCCGAATGCTACCAATGCAAATGCAAAAACAGATAGTTTTAATAGATTTTTTCTCATAGATTACAAATGTAAGTCTTTTGAAAAGTAGGAATTACAAATTTCGACGATTTCTGACTTTCTTTCGACACTCATCTTGTCATAGGTAATGATTAGCATGCCTAGTCTTGGGTTGTGTTGGAGGAATTGTCTGTGCTCGTTCATGAATCGCCAGAAAAGGGCATCCCACAGTTTTTGCCAAGGTTGTTTGGTTTTAGGATAGTCAGACATTTTAAGGATGTAGTTGCTTCCGGAGAAGTAAGGTTTGCTGACCATCAGTCCGCCATCGGCGAATTGGGACATGCCGTAAATATTGGGAACCATGACCCAATCGTAGGCATCGATGTAGAGTTCCATAAACCATTTGTACACTTCGTGGGGATGGATTTCGCAGAGTAAAAAGAAGTTTCCCATAACCATGAGTCGTTCAATATGGTGCGAATAACCGGTTTCAAGGAGGTTTTTAATGACGTTATCTATGGGTTCAATTCCGGTGGTTCCGTTGTAAAAGGAAGCTGGAATTTGGCGTTGGAAGTTCAGGAAATTGGAGTTTCGTTGTTTGGAACCTTCCCTAATATAGATCATTCTCACAAATTCGCGCCAACCAATGATTTGCCTAATGAACCCTTCCAGTGCATTCATGGGAAGTGAATTTTTGGAGTGGAATTCTAAGGTGGTTTCAATGACTTCTGTGGGAGTGATGAGTCCGGCATTGAGCATGGGACTTAATACTGAATGGTAAACAAATCGGGCTTCGGGGTTTTGAGAAAAAGCGTCTTCGAGATCACCAAAAAGAGGCATCCGGTTTTCAAGAAAGTCTTTTAGGAATTCTCTAGTTTCAGAGGGGGTGGTGGGATAAAACTGCTGACGATTTTTAAAGTAGGTAAGGGTGCCGGGGTTGTTTGAGAAGTGATTTTCTATATAGTCGCATGCACTTTGAAAATCTGTCTGTGTGGATGGAAATTTGGGCTGTGGGGGGATGTGATTTTTGGGGAAGCTCTTACGGTTGTCAGCGTCAAACGTGAGTTTGCCACCCAATGGTTTTTGTTGCTCATCCATGAGTATGTTGAGTCGCTTGCGTTGGAAGGAATAGAAGTCGGTTTGAAAATATCGTTTTTTGGAGTTGAAGAATTCGTGGGCAAGGGATGGCGGAGTCAGAAATGAAGGATTCTCATAGGTGATTAGATCAGTGAGGGTGCCTTGAAGTCCGAGTTTTAGGTGTTTTGTAAGCCAATCGTCAATTAGGTCAACGGTATGAATTTGGTGGAATTTTTGGCTTAGGTAAGCTGATAAATTCTTGGCATTTGACAGAGAGTCATGAAACTCAATGTATTGCACTTTATACCCTTTTTGTATGAGGTTTTCAGCGAATCGCTGCATGCTGAGTCTGTGGAATGCGAGTTTAATTTTATGAAATTCTAGTTGGGTGAAAAACAAATCACTTTCCACAATAAACCATACATCTACTTTTCCCTCTAGGGGATGTTTTTCAAACAATTGATGCGGAAAAACAACACCTGCTGCGCTCATGCAGAAGCAACAAAAGAAATGCAATTTTGTTTAAACGAATTCTGTTTGTTTACGTCTAACTTTGTGATATGTTATCTAGAATTTGGTTAGTGTGTTTGATGGCGTTGATGGTTCATGAAGTGAATGCTCAGAGAGAGGGGTTTTCGGCATCGATTTCGGGTAAGGTTACGAATAGCGGTGATAACGGTGTTTCTGGGGCAGAGGTACAGATATTTTATTACACTTTGGAGGAGTCGAACGGGTTAACATCCCCCGAAAAAATAAGTGGCAAAGAACCGATTAAAACATTTAGATCCAACGAAGATGGCAGTTTTGGTGGGGCATTGACCATGGATGATTTTCAAAAATTGAGGGCCATGGGGGGGATGCGTGATTTGAAGATGGCGGTGAAGGTGATTAAGGAAGATTTTGCTCAATCGTTCAATTTTGTTGAAGCGATAAGAAATAGGAGTGAAACCGGTTTGCAGATAATTATACCAACGATAGTTCTTTTCAGATCAGATGAAGCAATAACTGCGGTTGAGATTAAGACACGAGCGGTGGAGATGAAGGGCGATACTACAGAGATCAATGCTTCTAATTTCAAGACCAATCCTGATGCTAGTGCTGAAGATTTGGTGAAGAAGATGCCTGGGGTTACCTCGAATAACGGAGAGGTTGAAGCTCAAGGGGAGAAGGTGAAGCGGGTTTTGATAGATGGGAAGCCTTATTTTGGAGATGATCCAAAAGCGGCGTTGAAGAATGTTCCTGCAGATGTGATTTCAAAGGTTCAGATTTTTGATGCGCAATCAGAGCGAAGTGCATTTACCGGTTTTGATGATGGAAATACCACCAAAACTATGAACATCATTACAAAAATGGGCTTCAAGAAGGGAAGATTTGGTAAGTTTTACGGAGGATTGGGCAGGAGCATTGATGGAACAGGCGACTTGTTGAAATACCAAGCTGGGGCCACTTACAATACGTTTAACGGAGACAGAAGATGGTCTTTGTTGTTTCAAACCAACAACATCAATGAGCAAAATTTTGCCGTGGAAGACATCATGGGTGCTTTGGGCATGGGCGGAGGAAACAGAGGAGGAGGAATGGGAATGTTCAGGGGAGCAGGCAATTTTTTTTCTGGTACACAAACCGGGGTTGTGACCACAGCCATGTTGGGATTGAACTATGCTGACAAATGGAGTAAGAAGTTGGATGTAAGCGGAAGTTATTTTTTAAGCGCCACAGAAAATCTCAGCGAAAGCAACACTGAACGTTGGTTTGTATCGGGCTCACAGAGTAACGTGACGTATTTAGAAAACAATTCTAATATTAATCGTCAATTAAATCATCGATTGAACGGCCGAATTACTTGGGATGTTGACAGCGTGAACAAGGTTTTTATCACTCCCAGAATGACTTTGCAACAATCAAATAATAACGGAAGCATTGCAGGAAACAGCTTTGTTTATGGTGCTTTAGGTAGTGTTGATTTATTATCGGCCATGAATAATTTGAATGGCGACACGGGGCTAGGGTACAATTTACAGGCAGGATTCGAGTGGTTGCACGCTATAAAGAGTAAAAAGGGCAGATCTATCAGTTTGGAGGTAACTCCAGGAATCAACAACGGCTTTAATTTGGGCAATTTGAATTACATCAATGCTGCTTCTGGATTGGGAGGGTTTTTAGATACATCGGTGAGAGCACAACAGACCCAATCTGGTAAAAATAGAATGAGTTTGTCGGCAGAATTGGAATACACTGAGCCTTTGGATTCTTTTAGAAGCTTGTCTTTTGAATATCAATTGAATGTGAATCAAAACAGCAGTGAACGTTTGAATTACCTGAGGAATGGCGTGACCGGAGAGTGGAGTGTGTTAGATACCTTATTATCTTCAAAATTAATCAATGGTTATTCAAGGCAGGCTTTAGGTGGTAGATACCAATTTAAGAAGAAGGCTTACGAGTATGATTTTGGTTTCGACTTGCAGGTGGCTAATCTCGATGCAACGCAATATTTCCCTCGCGAAATTCCGGTTGTCCGCACTTTTTACAGTTTTTTACCCAGATTTACCTTTAGAAAAGGCGATTGGCGCAGTTCTAATATGAGGGTATTTTACAGAACCAGCAACAGCGCACCGAGTTTGGAAGACCTACAAGATGTTATTGATAATAGTAATCCATTACAATTAAGAACGGGTAATCCAAATTTGGTTCAGGACTTTACTCATAATTTGACATTGAGGTATTTCAAGATGGACATGGCAAAGAATAAGAATTTTTTTGCGATGCTGATGGGTACAGCAAAGCAAAATGCCATCACTACTTTAACCCAACTTGCGGGAAAAGATGGTAGCACTTATGTAGTGGGTGATTCAACTTTTTCCTTAAAACCAGGTTCTCAACTTACGCGTCCCATCAATATGAATGGGGCCTACAATGCGCGTTTGGTAGGGAGCTTCGGTAAGCCCTTTTTCAAAGGAAAGATATTTGCCAATGCCAATGGGGGTATCTCTTATGTAGAGAATCCTTCTATGATTCAAATGGGTACAGCCGATGCTCAAGCAAATATATCCAGAACTCCTGGGGCTAATTTGGGATTGACTTTGGGGTCAAACATCAGCGAAAGGGTAGATTTTACCTTGGCGGGAAATATAAACTACAGTCAAGTTAGGAACAGCTTACAGAACACGTTAGATCAAGATTATTTCATCCAAAATGCATCTTTCAGGGCTAATTTTATGCCCAAAGGGAAGTGGGTGATTTCTTCAGACATCACCTTGCAGTCATACAGCGGATTGTCGAATTCATTCAACCAGACCTTCTTCTTGTGGAATGCTTCTGTTGGACGAAAATTCGGAAAAAAGAATCAGTGGGACTTCCGATTGATGGCATATGATTTATTGAATCAAAACCGCTCAATCACTCGAAACGTGACTCAAACCTATTTCGAAGATGTGCGCACCAACGTTTTGACTCGGTACGTGATGTTTAATTTGACTTACAATTTGCGCAGTCTTAACGGAAACGAAGCCACAGAAGAGATGAAGAAAATGCGTATGATGATGCCTATGGGTCCGGGTGGACATGGCGGAGGAATTCCTTTTGGGAGGTAATTTTCTTTACAATTGAATAGACAGACCAACCGATAGAACCTCCTTAAACTGAAGTCTTGGTCCAGATCTAAGTCCTTCAGGATCAAGGGCAATCATGATATCATCATCATAAATGAAATGAAGAATGAGGGTGGTAGAGATGTATTGATTGATTTTAAGAATTAGAGTATTTTCAAAGTCAACGTCAATATTTTCTGGATTGTTCAGGTAATTTGAGAACAGTTCAAGTTTAGACTGAATACCTACGTTTTTCATGATGCGGGGTTCGTTGTATACTACGCGCATGAACCCTCCGGTTTCCGAACGATGTCTTTTTCCGGTTCCGGGGATGGTTTGAAAGGTAACAGGATCCATTTTTGCTGCTTCGACACCGTATGCGCCTTCGTCAGCAAGATCTTGATTTAAAACGAAAGTATTTTTACTAGTCACAGGCCCAATAAATACGCTGAGTTTTTGTGAAGGATTGTAATCCATTCCCAAAGATGCAACAACATAACCAGGGGCAAAGAATTGAGAAATGGGTTTTGTATCGGTTTCTGAGTAATAACCGGGTTGGAATTGAGTAGAAGGCGTGAGAAGGAAGGTGTAAAACCATTTTTCACTGGCTTTTTTACCTACTTTGGTAGTTATTTCTAGTCGGTCATCGTTTTTAAACCACCGCCCGTTTCTGCCTTGCAAGATCAGTCCATAACCTGCATCGAGGGTGGTTTCCCAAGTCAGATTAGGCGATTGATAAGTTAGATTGAGGTTGAGTGTGGTAGAAAGCGCAATGGAGTTTTGTCCTCCTCCTTGCCAATTGGAAAATTGACTTTGATTGGTAGAGATATTTGATGTTCCGAAGAACGTCCAAGTACCTAAAGGTGTTTCTGGAAGTTGTCCTTCAGTTGAGCTATTTGCAATAGAGTCAGTTGCAATTGTTGAATCGGTTTGAGCGAATAGGGGATTGAAAGCGGCGGCGCATCCCCCGAAAAACAAAAAAAATAGATAATTCTTCAAATTCATGGTATGTTCCTGAAATTACATTTCGGGGAAGGGGTTATACTTTCGGTTCGGTCCGGTGGTGTAGGGAAAGATAATGAGAGAGAATTCGTGAGTGACAGGAACACCGGTGTTTTTCAGAGAAACGTTCCAATCATTGGAATAAGCGAAGTAGTATTTGTCGTAACGGGCCCCAAAATAGTAATTTATGCTCCAAGCTTGTTTATCAAACACTTGAGTATTTTGAGCGCCTAATCCAATTCTGAAGTTGGCTCTTTTCGCGTTGAACATGATGCTTCTTGATTGAACAGACTCTTGCTTTCCAAGAACGGTTTGTTGTTGGATGAGGTAGTTGAAAGACGGAATGACTTCAGTGCCCGTAGGGGAAGTGTATATTTTAGTACCCCCTTGAATGCTGAGATTCAGGGGAAGATTTTGAACGCCATCCCCATAAAAGGAGATGTCGGGTTGGTTGATGTTGTAGGCTGAAAAACCAAGGAAGCCTTTTTTGCCGTAGAACAATGCACCGGCCGATACATGCACTGCGTTTCTGGTGATTTTATTGAGGGGTTCTGAAGTGGGATTCACAAAACCGGTATTTGCTTGATTGATTTGATCTTCCCAAAGAAATTGATCTTTTCCAAAAGAAAACGAAGAAAACTGAGCGGTCAAACCCAATTTCAATTGGTATGCATTGATTTTAATGTCATAAGCGTATGTAAGTGCAGCGGAAAAATGGGAATATTTAGACATTTTATCAGCACCAGAATTGAGGTCAGTTGTAAAGGCGCTTACTCCCCAGGAGGTATTGTTTTTCTTTACGGGACTATCAAAGGATACGGTTTGGGTATAAAGGCGGTTACTGATTCCTAGCCATTGAGCTTTGGTGCCAGAAGTAATTCTGCTTGCAGCTTCAGAATTGAGGCTCCCTAAACCCACGAGAGCTGGGTTGGTTAGATGTCGTTGTGCGTAAAGTTGTCTGAATTGAGGATTTTGTGCAACTAAAGAATGAAAATTAAATGTTGATGCCAACACCAAAATCAGGTGATAAAATGGGAATTTAGATGGGGAATTAAAACAATTGAATTTCATCAATGAATTTTCAACAATATTACGGAATATTATTTCCTCAAAAAGTTATTTCGTTAAATATTATATAATGTTAATAGGCTTAAACTTATTGCATCGGCAAAATTTGCGTAATATTGCTTCTTGTTCAACGTAAAATAAACGTGAATTTCATAAAAAATAAATACCATAGTCTCAATATTGTCCGGAATATTGGTTTGATGCTGTTAATGCTGTTTTTGAATTCAGCATTTGTAGCATTTGTGAAAGCTGGAAATAACGGTAATATAAACTCAATTAGGAATACATTTTCAGCTGAAAAAGGAGAGTTGTTACATGGTTTTGGACCCACTTGCAGCAATACTACTGGGAATATTACTACATCTGTTTGTGGTAGTTATACCGCACCCAGTGGGAAATATATTTGGTCGACTAGTGGTACTTATAACGACACCATACTCAATGCGGCTGGCTGCGATAGTATTATTACTGTTAACTTAACCATTCTAGTTAAGCCCACTGCTGATTTCACGGTAAACGATACTAACCAATGTTTGGTTCTTCATAGCTTTGATTTCACCAATGCCTCTAGTTCAAACATTGCCAACGCGGCATTAACATATGCTTGGGATTTTGGGGATACTACCATCAGTTCAACTGAGAATCCAAGTAAGTCATACAACACACCGGGTCGCAGAACAGTATCATTGATTGTCACCAATGCGGATGGATGTAAAGATACTTCAAGCTTGACGGTTGCCGCATCTCCAAATCCGGCGGTGCAGTTTACCATCAACGATGATAGCCAATGTGAGAACAGTAATTCATTCGTATTCAGCAATTCGTCAACAGTAAATTTAGGAAACACTTTGTCGTATTTGTGGAGGTTCCCCGATGGAAATACTTCTACGAATACCAATGTTACCAAACCTATCATTTTGGCAGACGGAAGCTACAGTGTTAAACTGATTGCAACCTCATCTTCAGGATGTAAAGATTCTTCAAGCAACAACATTACGCTTCATGCCAAGCCATTGGCAAAGATTTTCAATACTAGTTTGGATTCATGTTTGAACAGTTCTTGGTCTTTCAAAGCAGATGATTTAAATGCGGCTACATTCAATTCTGTTGAATGGGTTTTCCCAGGATCAACCAATACTGCAGATTCTTTAGTGAATCATACCTTCGCATCCAATGGAAGCAATGCGGTAGAAGTTAGGATTTCAAATGCTAATTCGTGTTTTGATACGACAAGCATCAGTGTAAACGTCTATAAAAATCCGGTTGCGACGTTCACGGTAAACGATACCAACCAATGTTTGGTTGGTAATAAGTTTGATTACAGTAATTCGTCAATTTCCAATTTGACCAATGCATCCTTAAGTTATGATTGGAATTTTGGGGATGGAGTTTCAAGCAATTCTGAGAATCCAACTAAAACCTATACTTCTGCTCAGAGCCGGATGGTGTCACTCATAATTAGTAATGTTGTGGGTTGCCGCGACACAAGCTCATTGCCAGCAACAACCACGGAAAATCCCATAGCTGATTTCACGGTAAACGACACCAACCAATGTTTGTGGCTTCAAAGTTTTGATTTTACGAATGCTTCGAGTTCAAACATTGCCAACACGGCATTAACATTTGCTTGGAATTTTGGTGATACTACCAACAGTTCATCTGAGAATCCAAGTAAATCATACAACACACCGGGTCGCAGAACAGTATCATTGATTGTTACCAATGCAGATGGGTGTAAAGATACCGCGGCTGAAGTTGTTTATGCGGTACCCATGCCGGTATCTATCACAACCATCAACGATGCCACTCAATGTGACAATAAGAATGAATTCATATTGGAGTCGGTTAGCACGGTTCCATCTGGAGCAGGCAGCATAACAAGCTCAGACTGGAATTACGGCGATGCAGCTACAGAATCGGGCGATTCAGTTGCTCATAGTTACACTAACACAGTAGGAGTTGTAACGGTGGTTCATACAGTAACTACTACTTATGGATGTCAAGATACGAGTCAAATCAAATTGACGGTTTTACAAGGTCCAACAGCACGCTTTACTATTGATACAGTAAACAATTGTTTGCGGGGTAATGAGTTTGGATTAACCGAGAATTCCTTGGTGGGAAATGCCAGCAAAAAAGAATTTACCTGGAGCATAACAGAAAAGACTACACAAGTAAAAACCACTTCAGCTAGGTACACAGAATCCTTCAATAGCGTAGGTGTAAAAACCATCAAAATGTTGGTGGAAGACAACAACGGGTGTTTGGATTCAATAACCAAGACTTTGGAAGTTCATATTCACCCCACGGCAACATTCAGCGTGAACGATACGGCTCAGTGTTTAAAGGGGAATTCATTTGTACTTAGCAGCAGTTCAAGTTCGAATGTCACCAACGCTGCATTGACTTATAACTGGGATTTCAAAGACGGTAGCAACAGCAGCTCAGCAAATCCAAGCAAAACATATGCTAGTTCAGGCCGCAGAGAGGTTAAATTGATTGTTACCAACGACAAGGGATGTAGCGATACGACAGTTGGAATAGCGAATAGTTATCAAGATCCAAATGTAAAATATACCATTGATGATTCTACTCAATGTTTTGATACACATAAATATAGATTTACAAACAATACTCAGAATTTCGCATCCAACATTAATTACACGTGGTATTTTGGCGATTCAAGCACCTCCACAGCGTTTAATGCCGTAAAAGTTTACAGTTTCACTGGTAGAAAAGAAGTCAGCTTGATTGGCGTTGATTCGAGAGGCTGTAGAGATACTTTTACGGAGAAATTATACACGGTGCCAATGCCTAAAGCGGCTTCAACTGTGAATGATGGAGATCAATGCGATAACAGTAATCTATTCATTTTAAAAACAGCGAGCACGGTTCCAACAGGTGCTGGTAATCTGTCATCTGCATGGAACTTTGGAAATGGCGCCACGGCCACCGGGGATTCAGTTAGTTACCATTATTCTTCCTTAACAGGTGCTGTTACAGTAGTTCATACAGTGACAAGTTCATATGGTTGCTCTGATACCAATCAAGTTAAACTAAAGGTGTTCAACGGACTAGTAGCTAAATTCACCATTGATACTGTAAACAATTGTTTGAGAGGAAACACCTTTGGATTTACTGAAAATTCAACGGTGGGGGATGCAAATAAAAAGTCGTTTTCATGGAGTTTTGATGGCTTTTCTCCGCTTTCTCGTTTGAATTCTAACCGTTTTACCCAAGGATTCTTAACTGCTGGGTCTCAAAATATTAAGCTTTTGGTTGAAGACAATAATGGATGTAAGGATTCAATTACAAAATCTGTTATAGTTCAAAATCACCCTTTAGCTTTGATTTCAAAAATTGGAACTGACTCATGTCAAGACATCGCTTCTAAATTTAAAGTTGTTGATTTAAAGGCTCCCAAGCCAATCAGCGTTAGTTGGCTGTTTAGCGATAATCAAACCTTCACTGATTCAATAATCACTGTCAATTTTGCTTCTGATGGACAAAAATCTGCTAGGGCGATTGTTACTAATTCTGTTGGATGTAAAGACACTGCGAATAAGGTGTTCAATGTCTATAAAAATCCTGTAGCTAACTTTAATTTTACAGATTCGGCGGTTTGTTTGCGAGGTAATGAAGTTGAAATCAATCAAACAACGGCAAATACTCATGGGTCATTAAGCTCTGTTTCTTGGAATTTTGGAGATGGAAGTCCTACAACACTAAACAATGCATCAAGTTTAAAAAAGACCTATTTAACAGCTGGAACATATACTGTTAAAATGATTTATACCAATTCTTTGGGCTGTGGCGATACCTTAACCAAGTCAGTTACAATATTGCCCATGCCTAAAGCTCAATTTGTTTGGGTAGACAGCTTGCAATGTAGAACTGGCAACGGATTTACGGTTGTAAATCAGAGTAAATCAAATGTTTTAGGTCATTCATTGAGTTATTCATGGAATTTTGGCGATTCAACCGCTTCCACTTTGAATTCGCCCTCATTATCTTATGCATATGATGGAACCAAATTGGTTAGATTGGCTGTAAACTCTTCCGAAGGATGTAAAGATACTTTCACTTCGCAGGTAGTAGTTTACCCTCAACCTATTGTAGGCTTCACGATCAACGATGTTGACCAATGTGTAAACAATGACGTATTCACATTCAATGACACCTCAAAGGTTAGGGCTGGCGGTGGAACATTGAGCAGACTTTGGAATTTAGCAGATGCAGGAACGGCTGCATCTTTGGCAGTTTCTAAATCTTATTCAAGCAGCGGAAATAGGAATATCAAATTGGTAGTAACCACATCGAATGGATGTAAAGATTCGGTAACCAAGGGTATCACGGTTTTTGCTAAGCCAGAAACGCGTTTTGCTAAGTTGAACCCAGATTCATGTTTGAACACAACTTGGAACTTCAGAGTAAGAGATGCCATAAGCACAACCATGACCAGCGTTGCCTGGACAATCTCGGGTAGTTCAACATATACTGACTCCTTGATCCAACACAATTTCACTTCAAACGGAACTCATAGCATTGGACTGATTATTGGTAACTCAAATGGATGTTTTGATACTACTTCACGCCAGGTTCGGGTATTTAGAAATCCAGTGGCTTCATATAGCGTAGATGATAGCGCCCAGTGTTTTGCGGTGAACTATTTCAAATTCAATGTGGGCAGTACATCTCCCAACGGGTTGACATTGAGACACAGTTGGGACTTTGGAGATACATCGGGTTCAAGTGCATTGAAGCCGGTAAAGGTTTATGCAAGCATTGGACGCAGATCGGTTTACTTGAAGAGTACTGATACTAGAGGTTGTGCGGATTCTTTCAGACAAGATATTTACGTTGCTCCTTATCCGGTATCAAACTTTACGATCAACGACTCAGTTCAGTGTGAGAACCACAACGTTTATGTTTTTGAAGATGTCAGTACAATTTTGAATGGCGGCGGAAGCTTGAGTTCACAATGGATTTATGGAGACAATGCACCAACGGCAAGCGGTGATTCAGTATCTCACAACTACGCTACCAAAACAGGATACATCAAAGTAGAACACAAGAGCATCAGCAGCTACGGATGTAGAGACAGCAGCATCCAAACAGTTCACGTAAGAAAAGGACCTGACGCAGCAATAGGCTTAGACACGGTATTGTACTGTATCAGAGGAAATGAATTTGGAGCTACGGATTTGACTAAAAAAGGCGAGGGTAACAAGACTCAATTCACTTGGAATTGGGGCGATGGCAACGTTGATGTAAAATCAACGCCATCAATGTTTACACATAGTTATGCAAGTATAGGAACCTACACCATCAAGTTGTTGGTGGAAGACCAATATTCATGTATAGACTCCATCAGCAAGACAACCACGGTTCACCCGAACCCAACAGCACAGTTTGCCATAGTAGATAGTTTGCAGTGCTTCAATGCCAATAGCTTCTCTTTTGTAAATCAAAGTAACTCGAACACGGGTAATTCAACATTGACTTATGCATGGACATTTGGTGACGGCGGTAGCAGTACAGCAGTGTCTCCAACTCATTCATACACAACCTTCGGACCGAGAGATTTGCAATTGCAGGTGTCGAACGTATTTGGATGTAGAGATACCTTTGATTCCAAGGCAAGGGTTTATTCATTACCAACAGTAAAATTCACTGTCAATGATTCCACCCAATGTGAGAACAATCAGTTGTATAAATTCCAAGATTTATCGAGCATTGCCTCCACCGAAGGAACCATCAGCAGAGCCTGGAATTTAGGCGATGGAAGTACATCGAGCGATGCTACCATCAACTACAAGTATGTTGGCCACGACACCGTAAGTGTGAAATTGGTTCAAACCAGCAGTTTTGGATGTAAGGATTCTTTGAGCAAGAGGGTTGAGATTTTGAGAAAACCCCAAATCAGATTTGCAAAAATTGGGGCAGACTCTTGCAGAAATACACCATCGAAATTCAAGGCATGGGATACTGACGTAGCAAAACCTTTGAGCGTAAGTTGGTTGTTTAGCGATAATCAGACCTTCAATGATTCAATCATTACAGCATCGTTTGCCGTAGAAGGGCAGAAGTCGTTGAGAGTGATTGTGGGCAATTCCAATGGTTGTACCGATACCATAAACAGAATATTCAATGTGTATGAGAATCCGCACGCAGGGTTCTTCATCACTGATTCAGCGTTGTGTTTTAGGGGCAATGAGTTTGAGTACAATGACACAACAAGCATCAACAACGGAACGGTATCGCAATTGATTTGGGATTTTGGGGATGGAAAATCACAAACAAAATCTACCAATGCGGCGGTTTACAACCGATATGCAGATACGGGCAATTACACGGTGAAGTTGAGAATCACCAACAGTTTAGGTTGCGGAGATACGATTACCAGAAAATTAAGGGTATTGCCACAGCCCAAAGCGGTCTTCGCTCATGCAGACAGTTTGCAATGTCGTACCAACAACAGTTTTGCGTTCAACAACAAGAGCGTTTCAAACTCACCGACAACGTCGTTGACGTATGATTGGAGGTTTGGAGACAGCACCACATCTACATCAGCAAGTCCGGTGAAATCATACGTCTACGATGGAGTTAAAAACTTAACCCTGTACGTAGAAAATGGCGAGGGTTGTAGAGATACATTTACTTCAAAATTGGAGGTTTACCCACAAACAGTAGTTGATTTTGCAATCAATGATGTTGATCAGTGTGAGAACAACAACTTGTTCCAATTTACAGGCAACTCAACAACAGGCGTTCGTGGAGGATATTTATATTCAAATTGGAAATTCGGAGATGGTGGTAAAGACACATCTCGAAACACCAATCATAGATATTCAGCACATGCCAATCACCAGGTAAAGTTAGTAATCACTACTTTCTACGGCTGTAAGGACAGTATTTCCAAACCAATCACGGTATTTAAGAAGCCAACGGGTTTGTATACTAAGATCACCAAAGATTCTTGCTTGAACAATTCTCATACCTTCAAAGTGGATGATTTAGATGCTGCTACAATGACGTCGGTTTTGTGGAAGTTTAACGATGGTAGTAATTATACAGACTCCATCATTACTCGAAACTTTGCTTTGGATGGACAAAAATCTGCATCTTTATTTATTCAGAATTCAAATGGTTGTATAGATTCATTGTATCCTAAGTTTAATATCTACGATAATCCCGTAGCTAATTACGTTAGAAAAGACACTTTCTTGTGTTTGGAAGGAAATAATTTTGAATTAACAAGTACAGCTACGTCAAAATATGGAACCATCAACCAATATAAGTGGGAATTTGGTGACGGCTTGACGGCTTCCAGCAAAAGCAGTATTCATAAATACACGGATTCAGGTTATTATGATATAACGTATAGGGTTGTAAATAGCTTGGGTTGTGGAGATAGCATCACAAAAGTGGTGCGGGTAAATCCAAATCCAAGGGTACATTTCAATGCAGATTTGTACCAACAGTGCTGGCACAGCAATGTGACTCAGTTTACAGATAGTAGTGAATCTAATTTGGTGGGCAGGCCATCGTTGGTGTACGCATGGAGTTTTGGCGATAGTTTAACATCCGCGTCAGCGAATCCCCAGAAAACATATCAATGGTATGGCGTAAAAACCATACAGTTGATTGCTACGAATGATGCAGGTTGTTCAGATACGGTGAAACGAAGTGTTGAGATTAAGCCTGAACCCTTTGCTAAGTTTAAAATTGACAACTCAGCGCAGTGTGTTAATAATAATAAATTCAACTTCTTGGATACTACTTTGACACGTCAGAGGGGTGGAACGCATACGGTGAATTGGAAATTTGCCGATGGAGATACCAGCAGTTTGAAGTCATTCTCACGTACTAAAAAACAAGTTGGCACACTTGGTTTGAAGATGATTGCTACAAGTGAATTTGGATGCCAAGATAGTATTGAAAAGACAATCAGGGTATTTGCAAAACCACAGGCAGTGGTTAAGTATTTGAGTCAAGATTCTTGTTTGAGCACTACAGCAAGATTACAAGCGGTAAACGCAGCTGGCAATGGAATCAGAACGGCAAGATGGAGTTATGATGACGGAACGGGCTCTACAGGGGTAAATGTGACCAAGAAATACACTCAGACAGGCAGTCGTAAAGTGATTTTGAATTTGGAGAATACCAACTATTGTCGAGATACGGTTGAATTTAAGTATACAGTTAGGGCAAATCCGAAGAGTTATTTTGTTGCATCGAAGTATTCTTTGTGTGAAAGAGGTAATTTGGTGGTATTTAAGGATTCATCGAAAGCTACTGAAGGGCAAATTGACAGTTTGGTTTGGGATTTCAACAACGGAGTGAGAGTAGGTAAGACAGGAAAAGATACTGCACTTTATTCTTTTGGAGTAGCCCGTGTTTATACAGTTAAGCAAGTTTCTGTGAATTCATTCGGATGTCAAGATTCTTCTACTCAAAAGGTTACTATTTTAGCAAATCCAGATGCTGACTTTGACATTGATCAAAGCTCACAATGTTTATCTGGAAATGCATTTACGTTCACAAACAACACCAATCCTAATAACGGAAATTCTGCCATGAGTTTCTTCTGGAATTTTGGTGATAGCACCAATAGCTCATCCAAAAATCCGAAGAAAACATATTCATTTGATGGCACTAAGGCCATACGGTTGATTGCCTCTAACAGCGATGGTTGTTTGGATACCATTGACAAGTCTGTATTGGTTCGTCCGCAGCCCAAAGCAAAGTTTGCTATCAATACAGTGAATCAATGTGTAAATGCACAGTCCTATACATTTACTGATCAATCAACAGTTAAGAGTGGAGGGGGAAGTTTGTCAAGAGTTTGGAATTTGGGTGATGGATCAGTGTCAAATCAAACAATAGTAAATGGAGTTAATTACAAGTCAGCCGGTTTGTATATTGTTAAATTGACTTCGAGAACTACATTCAATTGTATTGATACAGTGGTTCAGCAAATTAGGGTATTCCCTAAACCAACGGTCGCATTCACGGTAAATCAAGATACCCAATGTTTGGTTGGTAATTCATACAGTTTCAACAATACCTCGAATATTGCAACAGGTGGTGGTACATTATCATATGCTTGGACTTTTGGTAATGGAACAAACAGTAATAACACACATCCTACATTGGGTTATAACCAATACGGAAGCTATGTAGTTGAATTAAAAGCTACTTCATCTAATGGATGTGCAGAAACCTTGAAGAAGAATGTTACTGTTGTGGCAAATCCCGCGGTTAATTTTGCATTTACAACATCAGATAAGCAATGTAACAGTGTAGATAATTTCAAAATGACCAATCAAACAAATCTCTTGAATGGTCGTTCTGCAAAATACACATGGAACTATGGTGACAATACAAGTTCTTCTGCGGTGAATGGTACACATTCGTATTCTCAAGAGGGTAATTATACAGTTAAATTATTGGCATTGAATTCGAATGGGTGTAGAGATAGTATTTCTAAGACTTTGACCGTTTATGCTGATCCAATTGCCGATTTCAGTATAAATCAGGCGGGCCAATGTATCAATGATCAATTATTTGACTTTAAGAATAATTCTTCGGTAGCATTTGGTGGTGGCACTTTAAGCCAAATTTGGAAGAGCAATGATTCTGTAATTTCTACAGTTCAGAATATTACAGCCACGTTTAAGGAGGTTAAGACCTATTCCATTAAGTTGGTTAGTATTTCTTCTTTGGGATGTAAAGATTCTGTAATCAAGAATATTGTAGTTTATCCTAAACCTCAAGCTGATTTTGCCATCAATAATTCTCAACAGTGCCTACAAAACAACAGGTTTGATTATACCAACAACAGTAAAATTAGTTCCGGAAGTTTGAAGTACGTTTGGTCATATGGCGATACGAGTGGATCTACAACGGTAAGTCCTACAAAGAACTATTCTGCTTACGGCAGTTATAAAGTGCAGCTCATGTCAATTTCTGGATTTGGTTGTAAAGATTCAATTGCTAAAACCGTTAAAGTTCATTCGCAGCCAACGGTTCAGTTTAGTTTGTCTGATACTTCATCTTGCTTATACCAAAATCAATTTAGTTTTACCAATCAAAGCAATAACGCCGATGGATCTACTTTAAATCATACATGGTTGTTTAGCGATGGTTCTTCGCAAAACTCTTTGAATTCTGTCAAGTCTTTCTCAAATTCAGGTCGTTATTTGGTTAAACTGAGATCGCAATCGAGTTTTGGGTGCAGAGATAGTTTGGTTAAATGGGTGAGGGTTTATCCACAGCCGTTGCCATCCTTTAATTTGGTGAAGGCCAATCAATGTTTGAACAACAATGCATTTGAAGTCCAAAATGCAACAACCGTTGCAACTGAGGGTGGGACATTGAGCTATGTTTGGGATTTTGGAAATGGAAGTTCTTCAACCAGTAAAAATCCTAAGTGGAGCTTTGGCAAAGCAGATACCTACACGGTTTTCATGACTGTAAGAAGTTCGTTCAATTGTATCGACAGTTTGAAAAAAGTGGCAGTGGTTCATCCTGAGCCCACCGTTGATTTCAATTTTGTGAAATCTGGATTACAAACTGCCGGTGATACCATTCAATGTTTGAATACGAACCTATTCCAATTGAACAATCTGGCTAACGTAAGTTCTGGTACTTTGACACATCAATGGAGTTTCGGAAACGGACAAAGTTCAGTGGGATTGAGTCCGCAGATTAAATACAATTCTGATGGCAAATACAGAATTAGGTTAATTTCTGTAACCAATTTTGGTTGTAGGGATTCTTCCTTTGAGACGGTATCTGTTTACCCTGATCCAGATGCAGATTTTAATATCAACGATGTGGATCAGTGTTTCCGTGGACATGAATTTCTGCTAACGAATTCATCGAAAATAAAATCTGGTTCAATGAGTTATGATTGGTCATTAGGCGATGGGTTAGTTTCAACAGCTACCAGTGTACGTAAAACATATAATCAGTTTGGCCAATATTCTGTGAAATTATTTGTAAGTAGCAATAAAGGTTGTAGAGATTCTGTAATTAAGACGGTTAGAGTTTATGCTCAGCCAAAGGCTGCTTTTGTGACCAATGATTCTATTCAGTGTTTCAATAACAACGATTATATCTTTGAAAATAAGTCGAGCATCGGATTTGGAAGCTTATTTAGCTTATGGAGTTTTGGAGATGCGAATTTTTCAACTGCACAGTTAGGCCGACATGAATATAAAAAGGCGGGTAACTATACTGTTCAATTGATTTCTTCCTCTGCATTTGGATGTGCTGATACATTTATAAATAGTGTGAAGGTTACCGAGATTCCTAAAATTTCCTTCACCATGAATTCTTCAGCTATGTGTGAACGCGGTAATCAATTTGTTGCAGACAATTCTTCTACATATAGTGGTAATGAAGCGGTTACTTACATTTGGAAGCTTACTGATGGATTTGAAGATTCCTCTGCATATTTCAATTATAGTTTCTCTCAATCAGGGAATTTTGGAATTAAGTTGATAGGTGTCACTACTGAAGGTTGCGCAGATTCAATTTCGAAGAGCGTTAGGGTTTATCCTCAAGGTATTTCGGATATCCGTATTTTAGATACTATTCAATGCTTGTTTGGTAACGATTTCAGTTTCGGAAATGATTCAAAAATTACAGGTGCCTCATTCTCCATTATGTCATGGAATTTTGGTGATGGCATCATTGATACTGCATATAGAACAGAACCTATTTCACATTCATATAATGATACAGGGTTGTATAAGGTGGAATTAATTTCAACCACTGAGCATTTATGTACTGATATCAGTACTGGATATGTTAGGGTTGTACCTATGCCTATAGCTAAATTAAGTTTGAATCAATACGGATATTGTTTTAACGAGCAACAATTCGAGTTGGTAGATGTTTCTATTAAAGATTCAAATTCGTCGAATCGTTGGATTTATGGCAATACTGAATCCGATAATTTAGATACTTTAAAGCCAACTTTTGAGCGAGTAGGTAAATACAGAGTTCGTTTAGTGGAGTATACTAATTTCGGTTGTACTGATACTACCGAAACCTTGTTGGTGGTAAATAAAATTCCAATGGCTAAAATAGCAGTTAACATCAACGAGCAATGTTTGGAAAAAAATGAATTCTTATTCAGAAATGTTTCTATAGATGCTGATGAGCCTATGGAGTTCTGGGATTTTGGCGATGGAGCATTTGGTTCAGGAAATGAGGTAAACCAAACATATAGTGAATCAGGTGATTTTGAAGTGATTTTAGTAGTGGAAAATGATTCCAATTGTTTAGATACAGCAATACTTTCAGTGAGAGTAAATCCTACGCCTGAAGCTGCGTTGCTTATTGATCCAAGTTGCGAAGGTCAACCTGTGAACATTGCATCTGGATCATCAATTTCTGAAGGATTCATCAATCAGTACGAGTGGAATATGGGTGACGGAAGAAACTACTTCTTTGAACAGCCTGAACACACCTACAATAAGCCAGGTAAATACTATGTAACCTTAGCAATGACTTCCGATGAAGGTTGCTATGCAAAATTTATAGATTCTACTAATGTTTATGCAAATCCAATTGCACAAATGGCCGCTTTTACACAGAGGGCTACAATTTTGAAACCTTTGGTTTCTTTCCTAGATTCTAGCACTAATGCGGCTACCTATGAATGGGATTTTGGTGATGGATCAGACTTTGTTTTTGATTATGAAGCGAAACACGAATACGCTGACACCGGTTTATATAAAACTCGGTTGGTAGTTTCTTCAACAGATGGCTGTAATGATACCACATATGCCAATGTTCGGGTGTGGCCTGATTTCAATATTCTTTTGCCAACGGCATTCTCACCAAACGGTGATTTAAGCAACGATGCTTATAGAATAAGAGGTAATCACCATTCTATAGCTATTGCTGAATGGCAGATTTATACTGATGATGGTATCAAGGTTTTTGAATCGAATGATATTACAGACTCTTGGGATGGAACCTTCAATGAACTACCACTCCCCATGGGTAATTACCAATTGGTGTTGATAGTGAAAGATATATTTGGCAAACAAGCTCAGTTTAACGAAAAAATTAGTTTAGTAAGATGAGAAAAGCATTAATATTTAGCCTCTTTTCGGTACTGTTAGGATATGCTTATTCTCAGAGTTCACCAATTCTTTCTTTGCAAAGTAAGAATGATATTAGTTGTTATGGAATTTCTGATGGGCAGGTGGTTCTTTCTGTCTCTGGTGGAAGTGGCCCACTGGTATTTTCAAACAATGGAATTTCTCAGTCAACAGGCAGTTTTTCAGGATTAAAAGCAGGTAGTTTTAAATTTTTCGTTATCGATAGTCTTGGAGGCAAAGATTCTTTAACTGTTAATCTATCGGAACCAACTAAGTTAACTACGCAATTCACTTTAAATCAACCAAGTTGTGAATATAAATCTGACGGGTCAATTCAAACCTCCATTTCAGGTGGAACCGGTAATAAGAACGTAAAGTGGACGGATTCTGCAGGTTTTACATCAAGTTCACTGAACTTGAATTATTTATCTGAAGGGGTTTATTTTATGAGAGTCACTGATGCTAAAGGCTGTGTGCTTGATACTTCAGTGAAATTGATACATCAAGTTAAAATAGCTTTGTCAATCACCACAAATGACATTACCTGCAGTGGCTTAACAAATGGCACTGCTGTTGTGAATATCACTGGAACAGGTAGTGGCTATTCTCAATTATGGACTGGCCCCAATGCTTATAGTTCAACATTGAAGTCCATTACGGGTTTGGCTGCGGGCAGTTATTCTGTTAAAGTTACCGAAACTCTTACTGGTTGTAGTGCATTAATGGCTGCTACAATAGTAAATCCCACAAAACTAAAAGTAGAAATTACTTCCATCAGAGCGGCTTTATGTAATGGTTCATCTGATGGTCAAATGAACATTAAAACAACAGGTGGAAGAGCCCCATATTTGTATTCATGGTCTGGCCCCAATAGCTATTTTTCGAGTAAATCAAATATCTCAGATGCAGCTGCTGGAACTTACATTATTTCTGTAACTGATTCAAGTGGATGTTCAGCTGCTGATACGGGCGTTGTGAATGAACCAACCGCTTTAAGCATCATCCCAACTATTACAGATGTTAGGTGTTTTGGTCAATCAAATGGCCAAATCAATCTAAATGTAAATGGTGGTGTAAAACCGTATGCATTTAGTTGGTCTAATTCACTCACAACAAAAGATATAACTTCATTATCTTCAGGGGTTTATGGTTTGACTTTGGTTGATAGTAATGGGTGTAAATTAACACGTAATTACAGCGTTTCGAGTCCTACAAGACTTGAATTATCCTACAATAGTAATTCAGTAAAATGCAACGGCGGAAGCGATGGGAGCATAACTTTATTGGCCACCGGCGGATCTTTCCCTTGGAACTATAGAGTAACGGGGCCGTCAAATTATAATTCGACATCAGTTACCAATAAGAATTTAATAGCTGGAACTTACAGTTTGATGCTGACAGACAACAATGGTTGCAAAGATTCGGAGTTAGTCAATATTACTCAACCCAATAAATTAGTTGCTGTTCATTCCACCACACAGCCTTTGTGCTTTGGATTGAAAGGCGGTATGAGTTTGAATGTGAATGGAGGTACATCCCCGTATTCTTATGAATGGTTGGATGGCAATTCTGCGCTGTATGCGGCCACTCAAAATGTAATTTCAGCCGATGTTGGGAAATATACTTACACCGTGATTGATGCGAATCAGTGTAATTTCTCTGATACTTTGAGCATTTACCAACCTTCTGAATTGAAACTCAGACTGAAGTCAACAACTTTACCTGTTTGTCTCTCTGATTTAACGGGTTCTGCTTCTTTGGGATGTTCAGGCGGTGTTCGTCCATACAATTTTCAAATCAACTCAAGTTCGTTTGTAACAGACTCAATTTTTAGAAACCTTGGAGTGGGTAGTTGGGTGGTCACCGTGAAAGATAAAAATTCATGCATTGACACTGTTTCTTTTGGATTAAAGAACAACGACATCCAAAAACCGACGGTGGTTCTAAAGAATATTACTAGATACCTGAATAATTCTGGTAAGGTTACGGTTTCAGTTTCTGAGGTAAATCAAGGAATAACTGACAACTGCGAATTGAAGTCGGTGAGTTTGTCAAAAACAGATTTTGATTGCAGTAATATTGGTGTAAATACCGTGCAAGTAACGGCTGAGGACGCATCTGGAAATACGCAGTCAAATAGTTGTAATATTACTGTATTAGATACAGTTAAACCCATTTTAAAGGCACAATCAGTCAATGTGTATCTCAATGGTTTAGGCAAAGGAAGCATATCACCATCCCAAGCCAATAACGGGAGTTCTGATAATTGCTCTATTGCTCAATTCAATTTAGCTAAAACGCAATTTGATTGTTCTAATTTGGGAAGTAATTCCGTGTTGTTTAGTGCAACTGACGGCAGCGGAAATACCAGTAATATTCAAGTTCAAGTTCAGGTTCAAGATACTTTAAGACCTGTATTAAAATATAAAAATATCATTGTCTTTTTGAACTCATCTGGTTCTGTTAGTATAACTCCAGCTGATGTAGATGATGGTAGCACGGATAATTGCAACATTTCAAAATACGAAATCAGTCAATCTACCTTCAATTGCAATAATTTGGGAACGAATTTCATAGATTTTAAAATTTATGATCCAGCCCAAAATGTAAGCAGTCAATCAGTGAGGGTCACAGTTCAGGATACCTTTAAGCCGGTATCGAAAACTAAGCCAGTTACTTTATTTTTGAATCAATACGGGTTTTCTGTTTTATCGCCTTCTGATGTAGATAATGGTAGTTCTGATAATTGTAAAATCGCTACCCGTTCAATCTCACAGTCGGTATTTACTTGTGGCAATCTAGGGTCAAATTTAGTTGGTTATACGTTAACTGACCCCTCAGGAAATACAACATCCACTCAAGTTTCAGTAACTGTAAAAGACACTTCCAATCCCATCAATAAAGTGAGAAATGGCATTGCATATCTCGATAAAAATGGATTTGCAGTAACTACTTATTTTGATATTGACAACGGTACATCGGATAATTGTGGTGTAGATAAAATCAGCCTAAGTAAAGACCGATTTACCTGTCAAGATTTAGGCCAAAATACCATCAATTTTATCAGTTATGATAAATCTGGAAATTCATCTGTTTCGGCGGTTAATATAAATGTTTTAGATACGGTTAAGCCCGTTTTAAGGGCGTCTAATAGAACCATTGTATTGGATTCAACCGGCAGATTTACTGTAACCCCCATGTATTTTGATGATGGTAGTTTTGATAATTGCAAAATCACCAAACGTACACTTACTCAGTCGTCATTTGATTGTTCAGACGTAGGAAACAAACTGATTATTTACACCATTTCTGATACTTCTGGAAACAGTTCCCTCGCTATTCTCAATGTGAGTATACTTGATACCCTTTCTCCAAGAATATTTGTGGAGAATAAGGTTGTATATTTAGATTCTCAAGGTAAAACGGGATTATCTGTCAATGCATTTGCATCAAAATGTTATGACAACTGCTCAATTTCAAGACTTTACCTTTCTGATTCTATCTATGATTGTTCTGAACGAGGCACTCGCGTAGTTCAATTGATTGCAACTGATCCTAGTGGAAATAGGGCAGCAAAGTCATTTTTGGTAAATGTGTTAGATACGTTATCTCCCGAAGTCTTTACAAAAACTGCTACCATTTACATAGATACGGCAGGCCGGGCAACGTTATCAGTTTCGCAAGTTTTAGATTCTTTGTATGAGAACTGTGGGAGTGCACAAGTTTATTTAACTCAATATGTGTTTGGTATCAAGGATATAGGAGAAAACTTCGTGTTCGTGTATGCTTTTGATCAAGCAGGGAATAGATCGAAGAATATTTATGCCAAGGTCAATGTTGAAATTGGTGATGCCGATCGCGATAGTATTCCTGATTATATTGAAGGGGCGCAAGATTTTGATGGAGATGGCGTGCTAAATTACCGAGATCATGATTCTGACAACGACGGTGTTCTTGATCGTTTTGAAAATAGTGGATTAAAGGTTTTATTGGATTTAGATCAAGACGGGTTCTACAATGTCTACGATGTAGATACTGATGGAGATCTAATTTATGATGTTGCTGAAGTTAATGGTTTTGATCCAGATCAAAATGGAACTGTGGGTATAGGTAGAGTTACGGTAAACAGCAGAGGCATTCCGGTTTTGTCAAATGGAGGAGACGGATATGGCTTGATGGACACAGATGGAGATGCCATAGCTGATTATAAAGATTCAGACTCAGATCAAGATGGAATTTCAGATAAGATCGAAAACTTTGGAAAACGTGAATTCGTAGACTCAGATGGTGACGGGAAACCCAATTTTAGAGATGAAGATTCTGATGCCGATGGAATTTCAGATTTGATTGAAACTACCGATGATTTTGACCGCGATGGAATTCCTAATTACCTCGATAGAGATTCAGACAATGACCTTATTTTAGATCTTTTTGAAACAAATAACGATGAAGATGGTGATGGTTTTGGGAATTATTTAGATTTAGATTCAGATTCAGATGAAATTTACGATGATATTGAAAGAGAACAAGATATAGATAAAGACGGAAAAGGCAATTGGATTGACGATGATTCTGATAACGATGGAATTACAGACAATTTAGAAGGAAATGACGATACCGATTCTGATGGAATTCCCGACTTCAAAGACGCTGATAGCGATAATGACGGAATTTTCGATTTGATTGAGGCCATTCCTTTTGATGTTAAAGGTCTTCCCGCTGATACTGATAATGACGGGGAATTTGATTTTAGGGATTTTGATTGTGATAATGACGGTATTGCAGATTATGATGAAGGTTATCCTAATCTACCCGATACTGATAAGGACGGAATTCCTGACTACAGAGATGATGATAGTGATGATGATGGTGTGTTAGATTTCCTTGAAAGTAATAAAGACACTGACAATGATGGTTTGATCGATGCCATTGATCCGGATTCCGATAACGATGGAATCAAAGATGTTATTGAAGGATATGCTGATTTAGATGGAGATGCAATTGTTAATTCATTAGATCTAGATTCTGATAATGACGGAATAAACGACATCATGGAAGTCGGCGGCATAGATTTAGACGGAAATGGTATGTTAGATACATTAGAAGTTATAGTACCCGTTGATGCAGATGGCGATGGTATTCTGAACCAAAACGACATTGATTCTGATGGTGATGGTATTTACGATATTGTTGAAAGTGGGATGTTTTATACTGATTTAAATGGCGATGGTAGAGTGGATGGGATTGATACTGATAAAGACGGTATCCAAGATGAAGCAGACGGAATTTCAGGGGTATTCGGCGATTTATATGACAAAGATGCCATAGATACTGATGTCGATGGAATAAGAGACTTTGAAGATCTTGATTCAGATGATGATCGAATTGATGATGAAATAGAAACATCTAGTGATTTTGACCTTGACCAGTTAGCTAATTATCTTGATGATGATAGCGACGATGATAAAATTAGTGATCTCATTGAAACAGCCAAAGATCAAGACGGAGACGGTATTCCAAATTTCTTGGATTTAGATTCTGATGGAGATGCTATTTCTGATCTAATTGAAACCAATGCTGACTATGACCTTGATGGAACTGCAAACTACTTAGATCTGGACTCAGATAATGATGAAATGCCAGATTCAGAGGAGGGAGAAGGCGATAATGATAAAAACGCTTTTGCAGACTTTGTTGATCCACAAACATTTGTCCCTGAAATATTTACTCCAAACAACGACGGGGTAAATGATTTACTTTCAATAAAAGGACTTAAAAATTTCCCTAATGCTTCACTGGTGGTATTCAATCAATGGGGTATGATTGTTTATGACAGCAAGGGAGCATATTTAAATGATTGGGATGGTACATTTAGAGGAGAAACTAACAGCACAATTTTAGAGAAACTACCTGAAGGAGTTTATTTCTATATTTTAAATCATAACAGAACGGATTCACCACAATTCAATAAACCTCAAACAAAGGGTAATTTTTATATCAAGCCATGATGAAATTTAATAAAATCAGTAAGTATTGGGTTGTTGCTTTTGCACTGGTTGGGGCCTTTTCGTCCCTTAGTGCTCAACAAGTAGCCTTAACTACACAATATGATTTGATTTCCAGCATACAGAATCCAGCATATAACGGGTTAAATAGAAACCTTAAAATTGACGCACTTTCAAGGGTACAATGGGCCAATTTCCCCGGAACACCTCGATATTCTGCTGTGGCTTTTCAGTCGCCACTGAATAAGGACTTTTCACTGGGAGCCAATTTTCAAAATTTATCTATTGGTCAATTTAAGGTTGCTTCTCCTATGAGTATGACCTCAATGGCTGCTGATATTGCCTACCACAAGCAGCTAGATAAGAATATTTTTGCCGCTGCTGGACTAAGATTAGGAGTATTTAATTCTAGCTTGAGAATTTCACAATTGATTTCAGATGCGCCAGCAGATGCAGCTCAGACGGGCAACGATTATAATTTTAATGCTCCTTTAGTGGGTGGGGGTGTTATGTTTTATGGCAAGCAATATTATATCGGAGCCTCACTTCCTCAGTTTGCCGTGGTGCCAAAACAGTTGGTTGATAATATCAATCTTGGGTATAATGCCCGATCCTTTTGGTCATTTAATGCTGGTTACGTATATAAATTTAATAAAAAATGGCAGGTTAAAACAACGGCTCAAGCTCGTAAATACAGCAGTTTGCCAACAGTTTGGGATGCCAATATTTACGGCATTTATGAAGGTGTTCTAACCCTTGGATATGGATATAGAAGTACCGGTTCAAATGCATTTTTAGCATCCATTAGAGCCAATGATTTGATCAAAGTGGTTTTTGCTTATGAATCGGGTACCATATATGATGATCAAACGCCTTTCAATTCTATTGAGTTTGGTATTTCATATCAGATTGATTACAACAAAGAAAAAACCAAAGTAATTCCTCGTCAATTTTAAAATAAACTGAATGTTAAGACCTGAATATTTATTCCTTTGGATACTCTTCCATTTGGCTGCTGTTGAATTACCCAAGGGGATTGCCAAACGAGGACAGCCAAGCATGAAAGCTACAGAATTGGTAGAGCGAATGCAATATCAAGAGGCAATAGCTGAATATTCTACATTGAAGAAAGTCAAATCAGCCAACGAAATGAGATCATTGGCTGTTGCGTTTTCAAAACTAGGGTACACTGATACTGCTATGAGTATTTATAAGCAATTGGTGAAAAAATATCCCTCAAAAGTAACCCCATCAGATAAACTGAATATGGCTCTTTTGCTGAATAAAATGGGTGAAAAAGTAGAGTTTCTTACCGTGCTTAATGACTTGAAGACAGTTGATTACGCGGGCTTGCCAATATTGAATCAGGCTGACCCTGAACTGTTCTTGCAGCAAAGTAAGCCACTAGAATCTCAATTGTCTGTTCCTCAAGTACAAAAAATTGAATCTAATAATGCGTGTTTTCTGCCGGTTAAAGATCCAGTTACGGGCAAATGGTGCTTTCATGAACGTTTTCGAGTAAATGGTGGGCTACTTTCTACGGTTTCTTCGGCCGATGGGCAACCTTATACAAAGATTATGAAAGCCAATATTTGGTCTTCTGACACTTTGAGCACCAAAGGTATTTTGTTGGAGAGACAGTTATTGAATAAGAATTTTGAGTTATCCTTTATAGATTCTTTTGGTAACATGTATGTCACTACCAATCATTCATTAGTAAATGATAGCGATGATTACTTGTTGGATGTGTTTAAATATTCATTTAATCCCAAAGTAGGTGATTACTCTTTGAAAAGTCTACATTTTGATAAATGGAACAGTAATTTAGCGGGCTTTGTAATGAACCCAAACCAAACCAAGGGCTTGTTCTATTGTGATGTGGCAGGCGGTTTTGGCAAGTCGGATATTTATATGTGCGATATTGTATGGACTGAAGACCGCACACCAACTTTAAGTAATTATTTAAACTTGGGGGATCAAATTAATACCTTATTATCAGATATTGACCCAGTTTTTATTACAGATGAAATTATTGCATTTTCAACCGAAGGGCATATTGGATGGGGTGGTTCTGATATTTATTTCTTTAATACCATGAATAATCGACTGGTGAATGCGGGTAGGCTTATCAATTCACAGGCAAACGAATTTGCACCCAAATTCTATGACGGGATCTTATATTTCTCTACAGATAGATACGGCAATAAGTCAAAAATCATGAGAGTAGAGTTAAGTTTAGATTTACTTGACCGAGTGATGTTTCCTGAAAACTATATTGTAGAGAATACTTTCCCAGATGAAATAGCAGATAATAAATTGCCTGAACAACAAATGGATATTAGAGATGAATCTAAGATCAGTAATTTAATCCAAACCATGGCAGTAGCTGAACCTGAGAAATACAATTATGCTAAGGGGTTGAATTTCTTGATGTTATCTGATTCGGTGCGATTGGAAAAAGCCCGCAATATTGATAGTGCTTCAAATTACCGTGATTATCAGTTTATTACTTTATTGCACCCAGTAGGTGACATTGTTGTTGACGCAAATTTTGAGAATGAATTGTTGATTCTCACTGAAGTACTGAAACGCAGATCTGATTGGAAGGTGCAGGTAAGGTCACATACTGACAGCAAGGGTTCTAAAAATGCCAACCGAAAACTATCACAAGAAAGGGCTGACTTTTTAAAAGTGTATTTAATATCACAAGGTGTGCCTGCTAATCAGGTAGAGGCCATTGGATACGGAGAAGAGTTGCTTCTAAATCATTGTATAGATGGTGCACCTTGTTCGGAAGACGAACATCGACGCAACAGAAGAACAGAATTATTGCTTCAATTAAAATAAAAAAGGCGGCCTATTGAGGGCCGCCTTTTTTTTGGATTAGTCTAAATTTATTTTGACGGAACGCACATGGTTACAACATAACCGCGCGTTTCATCTCCTTTGAAGGTTATATCAATATCAATATTTCTTCCACCAGATTGAGCGGTTAACGAGCGCAACATGGATTCTGCAATAATAAAACAACCTTGGTAGCTTGGAGTTTCCTTAAAGCTTATTGGAAGTTTCGCAAAACTTTTTGGAGGGTTGCATGGTGCTGGTTCATTGCCTCCTGCTCCTGGTGCACCCATACGCGGTGAAGTTGGCATGCCAGGTCTACCCTGTTCATTACTTATTTGAAGAGTAGCCTTTTTAATGGTGATCATTTGGTTAGCGAAACGCTGCGGATTTTTAGTGAAATCCATAGCACTTGTTAACACACCTTGTGAGAATGAATAGCTGATGCTCAATAGAGCAACGATAATAAATGAATATACTTTTTTCATGTTAAATTTAAGAGTGTATTTGAAATTAAGGATTGATCTTTATTCTAGTAATTCTATGAATTGCTCTAGTGTCAACCTTAATAGTTAAATCTGCATTTACCTCTCTGTTTGCAGGTAATACGTTGGCCATTTTATCGTAAATAACAAAGCAGTATTTTGCTTCATTTTTAGGAGGGAAGAAAACATCCATCTTCACCCAACTCTTTGGAGCCAAACAACGTGTTTGTTGTGGAGTAGTAGCACCTGTACCTGTTGTGCCAGTTCTACTTTGAGTATTTACGCTTGGAGCGGTAACGGTTTGAGCATTTCCAACACCGACATTTCCTGCAGGAGGTAGAACTGCCTGAGGAGTTGCAACCGTGTTGGATAGTTGACACTGAATATTTCTAATAATGATGGTTCTTCCGTTGTATGCGCTAGGGTTTTGTGCAAAAGTTAAGGCATCTACTACTAATTGTCCATAACTCAATCCAACAAAAAGCAGGGCAAGAGAAAGTAAGGAGATTGTTTTTTTCATAGTGTGTTTGGTTGTTTACATTCGAATAACAAAATATGTGCCAAAAATAAGCAATTAATGGTTTGGTTCATTGCTTTTTATTGAATCTTGTTGACCAAAATATCTCAACAAATAATACAAACCCAAAATAATCAGTATTCCGGCAACTCCAATCTGTATAACATTTCGATCAGGTATTAACCTATTTAATACCAATACGTTGCCAAATCCGAAGATTATCCAACCTAATTCGCTTTTGAATTTTGCTTGTACCAAAATCAAAATACCAATCATAGTAACCAACGAAGGAAACGATAAAAGTATTTCTGGAAGATGAATATTTAAAGCGTGAAGTAGCCATAATATTCCAATGGTAATTAAAATGATACCGCCAACTAGGTAGGATTTGTTTTTCATAGATTTTTGGGAATTGAGGTTTAAAGCGAAAATAGTGTAATTCTTATAATTGGGATGAACATTTATTCACAAAGCGATGATCGTCAGAATTTAACGACCAACTAAAGCATGATAAAAATCATATTTAGCTTTGAGTTAGGTCATTGGTTGCCCATTTTCAAGTATGGAACTTGCATCTTGGAATTCATGTATTTTACTCCTGTTGCCGATATTGCCCAGAGCCTTAAACTCATTGAGATTGATTTAATTCCTTCTCTTAAATTTCAATCAGAAAAATTACTGAAATCTGTTGATTTGAATAATGAAACTCGAGGCGATGATATACAATTTTATGTTATTGTTTATCAATTTAATCAAGAGTTACAGAGTCTCGCTAGGTTGCTATCTATGATATTGTTTCCTGCAATTAGAAAAACTCTTGATAAACAGAAAGAACCTCCGGCATTGCATGGTTTTAATATAATTAGATCTATTCACAAAAGACAGCAAAATGCAATTTCCAAGCTTAGAGAAATTTGCAATCAATATACCGTGGAATATGATTGGAAGGAACAAAAACAGTTGCATTGCCATAATTCCTATCAGTTGGAAGCTGCGTTTTTGAATTACCTGAATTTCTTTGAGTCGCAGGTTTTGTTCAAGTTGGAAAATGCCAAATTAAACATTGAAAGAGATCATGATTGAAAGCGTGAAAGAGATAGAAGTATGCTTCCACTGCGGTGTTAAAACAAGAAGTCCCATTGTAAAACACAATCTTGCCTTTTGTTGCAGAGGTTGTTTAGGAGTTTATGAATTGCTTCAGGAAAATGAACTTTGCAAATATTACGATTTCAATTCCACTCCGGGACAAACCGTTGACCAGTTGAAGGATCATGCTCATAAGTTTGCCTTCTTAAAGGATCAAAAATTATTAGAGCAATTGCTTCAATTTCAACAGGATGATAGACAGCATATAAAGTTTTATTTACCTCAAGTTCATTGCAGTTCTTGTCTGTATCTCCTTGAAAATTTGTATAAAATTCACCCTGGTGTCATCGGCAGTAAATTGAATTTTGCTGAAAAGCACTTAGAAGTTGCTTACAATACCACAGAAACAACAGCCTTTGATTTAGCTTTGGCTCTAACCAAACTAGGATACGAACCGTATTTTAGTTTGAGCGATTTAGGAAACAGCAAATTAAAACCTAAAACAGAAAATCACCGCTTGTTCCAATTGGGTGTGGCTGGATTTGCTTTTGGTAATATTATGTTGTTGAGTTTCCCTGAATACTTTGCCTATGGCTCAGATTTGGATGGATTAAAACCTTATTTTCAATGGTTATCCATGTTGCTCATAGTACCTGTGATTACCTACAGTTCTTTGGAATTTTATAAGTTGGCATGGGGTGGCATCAAAGAAAAATACCTCAACATTGATTTGCCCATAGTATTGGCTATGGCTATAACGTTTTTCCGAAGTTTGTATGAAATATATTACCATATCGGACCGGGATATTTTGATTCTTTGAGTGGTATTGTTTTTTTTATGTTGTTAGGCAGAACCCTGCAGGATAGAACCTACAAATCCATAACTTATAATCGTGATTTCACATCGTATTTTCCAATTTCGTCAACGGTATTTGAACAGGGAAAGGAAATTTATAAGTCGTTGCATGACATAAGAGTGGGCGATGAGTTAATTATTCATAATCAAGAAGTTGTACCCGTTGATGGTTTGATTGCAGCCGGAAAAGCCACCATTGATTATAGTTTTGTCACAGGAGAAAGTCACCCAGTTGAATTAGATGCGGGCTCCTGGGTTTATGCCGGAGGCCGTCAATTGGGTTCATCGGTGAGAATATTGGCTCAAAAGTCGGTTTCTCAAAGTTATTTAGTATCGCTTTGGGAAAAGTCAACGAATCAAATCCCTCGCAAACAAGACCCACAGAGCACAAATGAAAGCAGTTATGTTCAAAAGGCAAGCATGTATTTTACCTTGGGTGTATTTACAG
>JACCDZ011120141.1_pt1 | contig 72814 bp, 63 predicted proteins | sample 7449551 | NCBI WGS metagenome assembly JACCDZ01 (sample SAMN15323452, study PRJNA562643) | freshwater metagenome | isolation source: river surface water | place: USA:Blue River Watershed | collected 2017-08-18
TCGTAAGCAGATCAAGGCAGATATCGCTACAACCATTCGTCGCGCTTTTGGCAATAGGCTTTACACCGCCAGATTAAACCTTAAAAATGAGTTTGTATTTCTGGTTTCAAATGTTAAACTTGCAGACCCGTTTGCAACTTACAAGAAGCGTTGGAATATTGAGCTGATGTTTGGTAAATTTAAAACTCTGGGTTTTAATCTTGAATCAACCCACATCACTAATCCAGCTCGATTGTCCGCAATTATGTTACTAATCGGTATCGCATAGACTTGTTGCTGCATGATTGGCGAGTTCTTCAATAGTCACATTAAGCCAATTAAAACTAAATACTTAATCAGCAATGATGGAATCGCCAAAGAGCAACGCCTTCAATACAGTAAATTCAAAGTTGGTTTTGACTTGTTAAAGAACTTTATTAATAATCGGTTATTCTGCTTACGCAACTGCTGCGCAGCTGCTCCACAAAATACTCGACTACGATCCAAATAATCTACCAAACATCAACAAGAGGTCTAAAATATTCAAATTAATTCAGACGTTTTAAATAAGTGTAAGGTACGAAGGTTAATACCCTCAGCAATTTGCTTTACAGTGATTCAATTATGTCAGAATTAAAAGTATTAAATTGTTTTAATTTAAGCTCCACATCTTGTAGGTTACACGTATTTGTTCTTGATTTATAATATCTGCATTGACTATCTTCAAATATTGGCTGAGAAATTTTTCTTAGCTTTTGTTCGTGCCATGGCTTATAAAAAATCAACACATACTTTATTGTAGAACTCCAATAAGACTTTTTTTGCAGATACAGATTTACTAAATAAACAAAACATCTCATTGTCGCATTGTACTTATGTCTTAGTTCTGCATTATCATGTTGCCCTAGTTCAATTATGTAAAATTTTATTTCATCTAAATCTTCAAAATCAATAATGATATAGTCAGCAGTACAATCATTAATTATTGATCTTTGAGTCCTAGAGTCAAACGAATTAAATAACACTTTTTGAAATTTATCAACGTTTATAGCTAACAGATGATCTGATTTGTCTTTAGAAAATATAAACTTATAATTTGTAACGATTGCTTCTATACCATCCTCAGTAAGCATAAACATATCACGCTTGTGATTCTTATTCGTAATATTAACCAGTACGTCCTGAGGAAAGAAGTTTTTCATGGCTTATATTAAATTCCTTAATTCATCATTTAAGTTTACTGATTTAATTATTTCATCATCAAATATATCATATTCAAATGTGTTACCACTTTTTTTACATTTCTCTAATGTAAAAATATTTTTGGAATTAACTACAACGTAAGGTGAAATATCGTCTATTTTTAATCCAGCATTTGATAAAAGGTTATATTTTTTAGAAACTTCATTCTTATCATCGGTATCTAATAAATTGAATAATAACAGATTGTTAATTTCATTCATAATGTAGTCACTATGCGTGGTAAACATTACTTGAATACCATTATTAGCTAGCATTGCTAATAATCTTGCAACTTTTCGTTGATTAGAAGGATGTAAATTAAGCTCTGGTTCGTCAATAATTAGTAAATCATTAGGTTTAGCTAATTTTTTAATGTAAGCATCTAACATATACAGCGATTTTATTGATGATGATGTGGCATTTATTTCTAATCTTGACTCTTCATCTATATCATAGACCAATTTATAGTCATTTCCATTTTTTACTGATTTATATTTGCCAGTATTTATGTTTTCACTAATGTAATTATAAATTTCAGGTATGTCAGATAGGAAACTGATACCCTCATAACTTAAAGATTCATCATACATGGTTATATTATCGAGCATTGCTTGTTGATAAAGACCATTATTATTCTTTTGATCTTCTTTTTTGGTAATAAACTCTCTTTTTATCTTAAAGCTACCCGAGGTTCTATCTATACTTATCTCCATGTCCTGGATTGTTCCCGACAGGTCATTAATTTTATTACTGAAAACACTAATTGCGGCTCTTTCCGAGCATAGTATTACTGGATTTGGTAAAATGTATTTGAAGTAATCTACCAATAAATCAATAATCACTCTATTTACTAATTTATTTAATGTTTCATCTGAGATTTCTGAATTGACTCTCAAGTTTGTGAACTCAATGTCGTATGAGGATTTTAATTTTTTATATTCAATACTTTTATTTGCTAGGGTATTATTACCATCCCAATCATAGAAACTATAGTAATCAAATGTTGTTTCAAGTTTAACATCATTTGAAAGTGCGTAATAGCCAATTTCTGTGGCACCATAAGTTCTAGAATATTCTTGAGCAATACAGTCCACTAATTGAGGCATTGCCTCTATTAGTGACTCATAATTGATTATAAAAGTATTAGTATGTTTTAAATTATTATAAATTTGTTTTTGTAAATTAAAAATTAGATTAATTACGTTTTTATAAATTTTTGCGATGAAGTCGTTATATACTTTATCCTCAATTTCACCAGCATTTTTTAACTGTAATAATGATTCTGGTAATAAATACCTAAGTGAAATCAGAGATGATAGCTCATCATTTCTTAAAAAACTGATAAATCCATAAATTAAATAGTTTAAATATGTTTTAGATGTTGAATTCTGACCAATGATAGTAGTTATCTTATTTAATTCTATTTCAGCGTGTTTTATTTTTCCGAGATTTTCTATGGTGAATTTTAATTTAGCTTTTTCCATGGTTCTTTTTTGCACTATAAATTATAGGCTGTGATTTTAACATATATTTTAAAATTTCATGTGTATGAACGTCCATGGCTAAAATTCATGTAGGCAATACTAAGTGTCGCACACAAGAATATTTTGAGTTGTTGGGTTTTTTAGTTTCATATATTGAGTTTCAAAATAACTAGATGTTAAGCACAATAATTAATAATAGTTGACTAAAATTAGAGGCTTTTATTGTGGTATAATCAGCTCCTGAAATTATACAGTCAAGGAATAGATTAAAAATGCCTATAATTAAAGTGTTACCTCATGAGGAAATTTGTCCTAACGGTGCAGAGTATCAAGTTGAAAGCAGTAAAAATTTATGTAAAAGCTTATTGGAACATGGAATCGAAATTGAACATGCCTGTGAAATGGCGCGTGCTTGTACCACTTGCCACGTAATCGTTCGGCAAGGCTTTAACTCTTTAAATCAATTAGATGAGCGTGAAGAAGATTTGTTAGATATGGCATGGGGACTTACCTCGCTCTCGCGCTTGTCTTGCCAAGCTTTAACTGGTAATGAAGATTTAATCGTTGAGATTCCTAAATATACAATCAATCATGCTAAAGAAGGTTAGAAAGAATGAGCCTGCAAGATGAAAAACATAGCAAATTTTTAGCACATGATGATTCAGGTAGCCATGTGCACGGTGATGACAGCCATAATAATATCGCGCATAATCACGATCATAGTGCGCATGAACATGATCATGCAGAACATAGTCACAATCATGGTGATATGATTCGTGAAACTAGTGGGCGGATATTATTTTGGTGTCTGATTGCAACTTTTTCTTTTTCATTGGTTGAAGGAATTGCTGGATATTTGATTCATTCAATTGCTTTACAATCAGATGCTGTGCATATGATGACTGATGCTGCGGGGTTAATGATTGCTTATTTTGCCAATGTTATCAGTAAACGCCCTGCTACAACTAACCTAACTTTTGGTTATGGAAAAGCCGAGGTTTTAGGGGCTTTGATTAACTGTATGTTTACTACTGTATTAACCTTATGGCTACTGTTTGAGGTGGTACAGCGCTTTATGCAACCAGTTGAGGTTCATGGCACTAGCTTATTTGTTGTTGCTGCTTTGGGATTTTTAGTTAATGGGCTAATAGTTTGGGTGTTATCTAAAAATTCACATTCGCTTAATACTAAAGCTGCAATGATTCATGCTATGGGGGATTTATTTGGTTCCTTGGTCGCAATTATAGCTGGGGCGATTATTTATTTTACCAATTGGTCGATAGTAGATCCTTTGTTATCTTTGGTTGTAATTATTTTATTGATCGTGTCCAATTTTAATTTAATGAAAAAATCTGCCATAATTCTAATGGCTGGAGTTCCGGATAGCGTCAATTATGAGCAAGTTGGTAAAGATCTGCTGGCGATTGAAGGTCTGCTGGAGGTGCATGATCTTCATGTGTGGTATATCTCTGCCAATCAAGCTGCTTTATCCGCACATGTGGTGGCATGTAACCCTGAGGGTTGGCCACAAATCTTGAAAGATTGCCAAAGCATGCTATTAACTAAACATAAAATTGACCATGTCACTTTACAATATGAGTTTGATGACCTGAAATGTAAAGAAGTTGGTTGCTGTCCTGAGTAATTATGATCTGACTTAATTAAAGTGTTTAACGGTTATTAACGTGCCAAACATGATTCTAAAAAATTACAAAATGCTTCGATATTAACAGAGCTTTTGTAAGGATTTTTAAGTAGGTAAAATTTTATCTCCATCATTCTATAATCATGCAGTACTGGAATAAGTTCATGGTAAATTGCATGCTTTTCAATATCATCAAATGCACTGATAATCATTTCGTTGGATTGAAGTAACGCTAGGTTATGGATAATACTATTGGTTGCAATTCGGTGTGGCATTGGTATTATAGCTTCTTCACCAGTTATGGTGTTGGTAATGCTAAGATTCTTGTTAAATTGTCCTTCTATGATTCCACCTGTGACAATATGTTTTGATAAATCCATTGGTGTTATCGGTACACCATATTTATCTGCATAAGTTTTAGTGCAAAATAATCTAATCCTTGATTGATGAATTATGCGTGATTTCTGCCATGTCAGCTTTGATGGGTGATTGAGTAAAACAACATCAAAATTTTCCTTAACTAGATCAATGTCATGATTTTGATACCATATATGCAAATTCAAATTGGGGTATTGGAGTAAAAATTCATGTATGTAAGGGGTAAAGCGGTCTAGTGAAACAACGTGTGGCAATTGCACATTTAGTACTCCGCTTGGCTCTTTAGCTGGGCTCATTTCTTCAATGATTTTATCCTTCATCAGTGCCATTAACCCAATATCATTTTCTATTAAGTGATAAAGCTTATTGCCAAATTCAGTAAGCAGGAATTTATGACGGTCTGCAGACAGTAGCGGTTGTTTAAACGTTTGCTCAAGTTGTTTAATTCGACGGCTGACTGTTGTATAATTCATATTTAATTTTTGTGCTGCTTTGACGATTCCTTCACTTTGTACTACTTTGGTAAAAATCATTAAATCATCATAGCTAAACATTACAATTCCTTTTTTATTCAATTATTCTCTTTTATTTATAGACCGTTACTAAAAAGTACCTAAATTTTACCATTTACTGAATTGCTCCTGTGTAATATCAAACTAATTGTATATGCGCATAATTGCATATGGCTGTATTAAAAAATTAGTGTAGATTATACTCCACTATTGAGGGTAAAATGTTGGGTTATTTTAAATTTACGTTTAAAAATATAATGTGCTGTTTCGATTAATGGTGCAAGTATTGGCTTATATTCAAGCAAATTTTATTAGATATAGGAAATTAGAGATTATGAAGAAATACATAATATTCCCCATGCTAGCGATAGGTGCTATTATTACTGCCTGTAGTTCTGGCAGTGGCTCGAATGGAAATAGTGGAAGTACTTCAACAGCTCCACAGAAAACAACAATTTTTGTACCCGTGACTAAACAAAGTCTTACGCCATCTGGTCAAAGTACTGATTTTAGCCAATACGGCAAATCAAGTAATTCACAAAAGATGAAGTTGCAAGGCACAACAGCGAGCTGTATCAATTTAGTGAATCAAGCGAATGGTCAGCAATATTCCACGGCAATCAGTGGTTCATCGTCTTGGTCAACTGCTTCAGTTACTTTTACAATTCAAAATAATTGTGGTATGGCTGAGTCATTTAGTGCTCAAGCTGTCTTAAACAATTTGCAGATCAATGGCAGTAAAGTAACATCAACCTCTGCTTCAGTTTCGCAAACTGGCAGTCCATATATGCCAACCAGTGTCACTGGGGGAACAAGCCCGATAGTGAATATTGCGACACCAACCTGTTCTGGACAATGGTGTTCTTGGGCTCAGTTGGCAAGTGGCGCGCAAATGACATTTGTTGCATCAACTAGTTATGGATCGCAGATTAATACTATTACATTGGATGGGATTACTCTTGATGTAACTATGGGTAATCAGCCACCTGCACCTGGCTCAATCTTGGCGACAATTAATACTTCGGCAATCGTAAGTGCTTGTGGTTCTAGCTGTGCTAATTTGTCAGTTAGTTTGGTGAATTCTGCGGGTCAGATTCTTGGCACGCAGTTAATTCCACCTACTACCAATGGCTATCAACTAAATGTACAAAATTTGGCAGTAGGCAATTACAATGTAGTTGTAAATAATGTTCCCAATTTACCAAGTGGCAATATCAGCTATACTTTTAATCCAAGTGCTAGTCTTACAGTTGGCTCTGGTCAACAAACTACAGAGTCAATTACTTTTGCCTATCAAGCGGTGAATACTCTGAATGTTGCATTAGCAAAATTAACTACTGGATCGTCTTTATTTGCCAACCCAACTATCTTGGGGCGTATTGTGAATAATGCGACTGGTGGTGATGTGCAAAATTTCACAACTACTCTGGGTGGGACGTTTAATTTGTCTTCTGCAGCATTGATTACCGGCGAAAGCTATACTCTTGAAATACAAGGCTTGGCTGACCCTTCTTCCGGTACTTACTTTGCTCCGATTATTCAAGCATTTACAGTTGATAATGTAACTACTAACTTGAATCTGAGTTATTCACAAGTACCAATGGCGCAATTAAAAGCAGTTAGCTTAACGGTGGAAAGTGCAGTTGCAGGTCAAACCATTGCATTTGCTTCAGATAGCTATACCTTTATATATAATACCGAGAGCGCGGTTAATGGAACAACATTGTATTTCTCTGAGTCTGATACGGTTAATGCAACCGTTAGTTCGGTAACGGGTTATAGTACATCTACAACTCCAAGCCCAGCAATTATTAGCAATGGTGCTATCAGTGGTCAAACTTTAACTGTCAAAAATAGTCCGGTGAGCAACAATGGATTGATGGTTGGCTATTTAAATCAATACTATGTACCGGGGAATGATTATGTAACAATAAGTCAGGCTGCTCAAGCTGGTTATAATGTTCAGGTTATTGCTTTTGCAACACTAAGCGCTGATGCGCCAATGCAATTAACTGGTAATATGTTTTTGGCATACACGGGTTCAATGACTTTCGCGCAATGCTCTCAGGCTGAATCTTATATCGTGAATGATATTGCTGTTGCGAAACAGAAATATGGACTTAAGTATGTACTGATCTCTGTTGGTGGTGCGGCAAATTCATTTACTTTTCCAAGTGGTATGACTACTGCTCAGATTAATTCTATGGCACAAAATGTAGTTAACTTCTTAAACCAATATGGTATTGATGGTATTGACTTTGATGTTGAAATGGCAGTTGATGGTGCTCAATTACAACAATTGATTCAAGCCATCAAAGCGCTATCACCTCATGCGCTTATTACTGCTGCACCACAATCATTCAGTGGTGGAAGTGCGCCATCGCCGACGTATAACACGGCTCAGATCGTTACAACTGGAACAAATCCTGGTTATATTCCAGCGTTACAAGCGGGTCTGTTTAATTATGTTTGGTTACAAGGCTATAATACCGGTTCTAACTTCTTGGAAGCAACTATCGGTGGTACTTCAACTGGCTACTGTGATGAAACTATGCCGTGTTTTATCCCTGCTGCATTTGGTTATTATACTAGTTCAGCTGCTGGCGCAAGTCAAGTTCCTAGTAACACGAGCTTTATCATTGGCGAACCTGCTACGGCAAGTGCTGGTGGAGAAGCTACAGTTTGGTATAATACCAATTATTCAACTACCCAAGCAGTTTATAATGCACTAGCATCAAGTTATCAAATGATTAACGGCTTACCGCAATCTGGTGGTGCGATGACATGGTCGGTAAATCAGGATGTTCAAGGTGGTTGTGGTTTTGCCAATGCAGTTGCTCCTGTAGTAAGTGGTATCTCACAATCTAACATTGTGTGCCCATCGAATGGTGGAAGCTATTGGTTAAATATTTGTACCTGGTAATAAAATAAAAATTCTGGGGTTTTTAATATTAAAGGGGCTTTTACAGCCCCTTTAATATTAAAATGTATAATCATTTTGGGGAGATATGAAATGAACGTAAAAGCAACATCGCCATGGAAATGGGTGCCTTCACTTTACTTTATGGAAGGACTGCCTTTTACGATGGTTGTCGTCGTCTCGACAATTATGTATAAAAACTTTGGCATAGATAATGCTTTAATTACGTATTATACGGGGTGGTTAGTTTTACCTTGGACATTAAAGCCACTTTGGTCGTGGTTTATTGATTTGTATCGAACTAAACGTTGGTGGATTTATTCGATGCAGTTTTTATTCTCCTTATCCATGGTGTTAGCTGCGGTCAGTTTACATTTACCAGCCTTTTTCCAATTAAGCTTAATCGCGTTTTCATTAAGTGCGCTAGCTGCATCTAGCCATGACATTGCTGCGGATGGTTTTTATTTGATTAGCTTAACTTCTGGACAGCAATCATTCTTTGTCGGAATGCAAAGTGCTTTCTTTCAGGTTGCCAAGATTTTTGGTAGCGGTTTGCTAGTGATTATTTCTGGTTATTTACTGAAGACGACTAATCATAATGCAGCACTCAGTTGGAGTATTGTGTTATTTATCGCAGCAGGTACCTCATTAATTATCGCGGCATATCATTTCACTGTCCTACCGCGTACCGAGGTGAGAGTTTGTAAACCAATGGCGGAAGTATTTCCAGAAATCAAAGACGTATTTGTTTCGTTATTTAAATTAGAACAAATCTGGATTATTTTCTTGTTTGCTTTAACCTTTAGGCTTGGCGAAACTATGCTTGCCAAAACTGTGCCGTTATTTATTTTAGACAGTCGAGCAGTTGGTGGTCTTGGATTTGATAACTCATATATGGGCTTAACCAACATTTGTACCTTGATTTCTACTGTTGTTGCAGGGATATTGGGTGGAGTATTAATTAGTAAGTTTGGCTTAAAACGCTGTTTATGGCCAATGCTATTGTTTGTTAATATTCCTCATTTAGTGTTTGTCTACTTGGCATATGCTCAACCGACTCAGGAGATTGTGCCGTTAGTTTTACAAATTGTTGAATATTTTGCGGTTAATATCTCTTTAACTGGATATATGATGGTGCTATTTTATGCGGTGCGCGATAGTAAATACAAGACCTCGCATTATGCATTTATTGCTGCTATTATGATGTTGGCAAATATGGTGCCATCAATGATAAGCGGTAGTTTGCAGGAAATGCTTGGTTATAAACACTATTTTGTTGCTATTTTGTTTACATTAGTTCCAAGTTTATTTGTGATTCCATTTATTAAAATTGACTCAGGTTTTGGTCTCAAACAAGCTAATGAATAAAAGAATAAATTTTTTGAAAGTTTAAATATTATGACATCAGTTGATAATATTCAATCAATAGTGTCTAACATGAGTTTACAGGAACAAGTTCTGGAACTTTTAATGTTGGATGTCCGTTATTTTACTAGCGAAGAAGGCAAGGTTTATCCGCTTACCAGTTTGCCTCCAGAAATTGAAGCGATACTAAACGAGTATTCTGTTGGTGGGACTATTCTTTTTCGTGAAAATATAGCTCAGCTGGCTGATGTAGTAAAACTTACAGATGATCTCCAAAAAAATGTTAAATTTGGTCGGTTAATCGCGATTGATCAAGAGGGTGGCAGTGTTACTCGGATTCATAGCGCAACTGAAATGCCGGGTAATATGGCATTGGGTGCGATTAATAATGTTTTAGTTACGAGTCAAGCATCGCAAATTTTAGCAACTGAATTAGATGCGTTAGGATTTAATTTTATGTTCTCACCTGTTTTGGATGTGAATAGTAATCCGCAAAATCCTATTGTCGGAGTTCGTTCATTCGGTAAAGATCCTGAGCTGGTTGCTCGTCATGGAGTCGCGTATTGCGATGGTTTAAATCGTGAAAATATGATTGCTTGTGGTAAACATTTTCCGGGGCATGGAGATACAGATGTTGACTCACATCATGATTTGCCACTTATTCGTAAGTCATTAAGTGAGTTTGAGCAAGTTGATCTTGTGCCATTTAAGGTTGCAGTAGCTGCAAATATTGATTCCCTTATGACCGCACACATTGTTTTTCCAGATTTAGATTCAGGTGAAATTTTATCTAACAAGACCAATAAAATGATACAGACTCCAGCAACATTATCTAAGAAGATTATGACTGATTTATTACGTAATCAGATGCAGTATCAAGGAATTATTGTTAGTGATGCACTTGATATGAAAGCTATTTCTGATAATTTTACTCCGGTTGAAGCTACCGTGAACTGTATCGCAGCTGGTGTAGATTTGATCTTGATGCCAATTCGCTTATGGTCCAAAGAAAATATTCTCGATTTTAGACAATATATGATTGATTTGGTTGCAGCATGTCAAAATTCAGAGCTATTAAAACAGCGTGTCTTTGAGTCATGTTGTCGAATTATTGAATTAAAATTGCGCAAAGTGTTGCCTAAATTAATGGCACAAGCAAGTTTTGATGAGCGGCTTAAACGAGTACATGAGTTAGTGTATTGTGAAAAACATCAGCAGTTACAACAAGAAATCGCCGCTAAAGCAGTTGCCTTGGCTAAAAATGAAAATAATATTTTACCTTGGGCTAGTAAGTTGGATGAGGCGATCTTATTAATCGCGGCAAATGATGCCGTTGCGCATGATGCATCAAATGCGTTAAAAAGGCTTTACTATTCTAATGTAGTAGTAAAAAGCATTGAGCAGGAGTTTAAGCTTGAAGAATTAAAGCAATTTAGTAAGGTGATTGTTTTGAGCTATAATCTGAACCCAACAACGGCGCTTCCGTTTAATTCAGTTATAAACTTACTACAACAAGGTGATATTTCGCATATTGTGCTAAGTTGCCATAATCCTTATGATAATTTATACTTGGAAAATGTGAACACCTTGGTTCTGGCTTTCGGTTGTTCTGGGCTTGATCAGACTAACTATAGTATTCGTAAGTTTGAATTAAATATGTCTCAGGCAATTAGAAAGATTATGACAGCTAAGTCGCTAAGTGAATTCAATATGCATTTGCCAGTTTAACATTTTGTTTTTGAGATGGGGCTTTAAAGCCCCTTAATTGCTTATGCAAGAAATCTACTGATTATTAATTTGTTGCTGATACTGCTCCAGAAGCTTATTTTCAGTTTCTTTCTCACGTAACTTCATTTTTTGCTCTTCTAGTGAGTTCGACAGCATTAGTTGTTGTTGTCCTTGCAGAAATTGTGACATTTCTTGTGGTAGTCCGGATTGGGGATAATAATATTGTGTAGCCCCTGTATTTGGAACAAAAACACCATGATAAGAGCTGTTGCTCATACCACCAATGTAAGTTCCAAGCGGCTGAGAACCATATCTGTAGTTTGGAGTATAACTTTCAAAAAGCCCATCATCTCCATGTGCTAGTGATATAGTAATAATATACGTGGCTATAATGATGATATTATGTTTCATTGTAATAGCTAATTTTAAGGTTTATAAATATTAAGCTGTTAGGTTATTAAATCATATTCAACCAGATAACTGTGGAGGATATTATATCATTTTTGATTGTTTCATGGAAGAACCTATTATTTAGTGCCTATAAATGAGGTCATTGAAAGTGAACCATAAGAGTAAACTTGGTTAAAGATCTCAATGCGCTCATCTCCACTTGCACCTAATGCGTATAAGACAGGTAGAAAGTGTTCTGGGGTTGGTATGGCTAATCTGACATCATTACCCAATGAGTTATAATCACAGAGCTTTTCTATTTCTCGTACGGTAATTAATTCGGTTAATTGCAAATCGCTTTTGATTGCCCATCTACTTCCACTATCTGGGCTTTTCCAGTTTAGCTGGCTTAAATTGTGTACAATATTTCCACTGCATAAAATCAATATTCCACTTTCCGATAGTTTGTGTAGTTTCTGTCCTAATTGATAGTGCCAAAGTGGTGGCTTTGTTGAGTCAATACTTAGCTGTACGATTGGAACTTCTAGGTTAGGGTAAATATGAGTTAAAATACTCCATACTCCATGATCCAGACCCCAATCAGTTGCACGAATTATTTCACCATCTGTGAAATCATTGAGTGCTTGAATTATTTCACCATCTGTGAAATCATTGAGTGCTTGAATTATTTCAGCAGTGAATTCGGGCGATCCGTTACTTGGGTAATCAAAATTAGTCAATTGTGGTGGAAAACCGTAGAAATCATGTATTGTGTGATTAACCTTGTTATTACTAATCGCTAAATATGGAACATACCAATGAGCAGAAATTGCTAAGATGGCTCTTGGTTTAGCTAAAGTCTTTCCTAAATTTTGCCAACTTTTTGTAATGTGATTTATTTCCAAAGCATTCATGGGTGAACCATGATCAATAAATAAGGTAGTCATTTTTAAGGTTCCTAAAAAGTAACCAGTTTGTTATAATTCAATATCTTTATTACGTTTATTGTAACATAAATACAGCTAGTTTTAGTGGCGTAAGTTCTTTTACTAGTTAATAAGGTACTATCTACTAGATATGTGTTTATGCAAAACTATAGAACATGAATGTTACCAATTAGGTAAATTAAATCTTTTGAGTATTCAGTAAGTATTTGGCAATGATTATTGAGATTAATGCCTTGATTTATAATTAAGTTCTGCTGATAGTAACAAGTTAGAGCACCAGCCGCAACTCCAGTTGCACTATCTTCTAATGCTGGATCTAAATGATTAAAGTTTCTGCCTGTGATATTAGCATTTTCTTTATAATATGGGTAGATACCATTTATCCCTTGCTCTTTTCCCCATGAAGTAATTTGTACTAAATCTGGCGTACATTCTAAAACTTTTTCTAATGTCACGAGTTTTACTAATAGTTTTGGGCTGCCAACTGACGCTACTGTAATATCTTGAATAAAATGTGGCGCTAGATTTAACATTTTACTGACTTCATGCAGTGAAGGTAACGACTTTTCAACTATTTCTGGCACTACACTAAGTTTTATCTGTTCTTCAGTGATTTGTCTGGCGCTGATTTGTGTGCCAGCAACAGTTTTTATTTGAGCTACTGTAGCTGGATAAGTTTTAAAGTATATTTTAGCTGCGGCCAATGAACCATGTAAGCACATCGGACTTTGGCGATGCGGGTAGTAAAAATCAGCGGTGAAATTGTCTGCTGAATCATCATCAATAAAGACGCAGACTGGTAAATTTTGTTCTTTGGCAAAAGCTTGTTTTTGCTGTGTATTTAGTTGATGTTTTGTTATTACCAGTGCTTTGTTACCATGATTCTGATTAACTCCAAATCCTTGTAGAAGTGATAATTGCATTAAATATATTCCGATTTCAAAATAGACATGATATATTGTGAAGCATAAGCACCATTACGTAAATATGACTCACGGAGCTTGCCTTCTTCAGTAAAACCAACTTTTTTGTAAAGTTGATAAGCCATCTGGTTATCGGTAAAGACATCCAGCCATAAGCGGTGGGCATTTAATTGAGTAAATGCAATTTGTTGAATTGCTTTTAGTGCTTTTGCTCCGATTCCTAAACCTTTTTTAGTTATAACTAATCTGCGTAGATTGATCGAATGACTAGTATTTTGTACCTCATCTAAAATTACATAACCAACCATTTCGTTGGTATCCACAAGCTTAATAATATAGTGTGCCTGATCTGGATTGCTCAGAGCTTGTAGGTGCTCTGCATGTGACCATTGATAAACATAATTAGAGTTATCGGGGTGGCGCTCAGCATTGATGACAAAATCAAGCTCATCAATTTGGGTTTTAGAAAGAGTAATTTGTAAAGACATATTTAATTACCTTGAAATATATTGTTTAGAAAATGTACAGGAAATAATTTTATCAGTAAACTATTTTATCTATATTTTGTTGGTGCTTTACTGTATATTAGTTCTGCTTAGCATTTATGGTTACATACTATTACCCAGATCTAAAATTATTTTATCTGCAGAATCAACACGAATTAGTCCTGTTCTTGGAAACTCCATATCAATGATTAGAGTAATCAGTACCGAAATAGTAAAAGCATAGGTAATCATATATAAAACATTGCGTTTTTTTGATACTGGTAGAGTATATCCAACTAATAGCGCGCCAAATAAACTAATTATTACTAACATAATGTAGACTTCTATTGGAGGGTGATTCAATAATGCCGCCTGTCGTAATGTTGCAACGCTAAAGACCTCTCCCAATGCTGGAAGTACAAGCATATCGCAGGTTCTGGAGTTTAATTTAGCACAATCTGTGACAGCTAGTTCCCAGATTTGTTTTTGTAATTGATCACTAGTATGTGCCAGTTCATTTTCTGTCGAAAGACTTTCTTGCCCTTGATAAATTTGGGCACGTATAAGTGTATATTCTTTGAGCATATTACGCATCTTTGGCTGGCTATTTGTACTCAATAAATCAATTCGAGCGTAGGCGGTACTTATGGAGTTAGCGGCGTTGGTAATTAATTCCCGCCTATATTCAAGACGTGATTCTGCACCAGTAAAAGTAAACGCAATCAGAAGACCCAGTAATCCAAAAACAATAGTTTCCACGGGACCTGACCCTGAAGAGTCTGTTTTTACTCCGGTACGAATTGCTTTTGCACTGATTAATCTGCCAACTTCCAAGAAGACTAGCATTAATACGATCAGTCCAATAAAAGATAACATCTCAATTGATTCCATACTCATCCTATTTCTCATTCCTGATTACATCGGTTAAAAATATTTTCTTGAGAGAATTATATCATTACAAACTAATTGAGTTTCCATTTTATGAGTCCCAAGAATCAAATTGGCATTATTAATATTAGTAGTTAAAAAATTTATGCTAGAATAGGCAGGTGGAGTTTACAACAAATTAGCTAACTGAAATAATATTGAAAGCAAATATCATGATAATACTTTTAGATTTAATTGTCTTCACCATTGTGTTTTTAGCTGGAGTTGTTCTGGTTTTTAAACTTTGTATTTATAACCGAAAAGCTGATTATGTGCACTACCAACAATTAAGCAATTATCAGACATCTGGAGATAATATTGGGCGATTTGAGCAAAATGAGACCCTAACTATCTTAAATCTATGTGGTTCTTATAGTGAGATGGGGAAACAATATGGAGCACTGGTTCACAATCAATTACATGAAATCTATCAGAAAATAGTACCGGAGTATTTTGACGGTATAAGTGTTCGCTCCTTACTTTCTTATATTCTTAGATTATATTATCAGTTTAAAATTGATGACAGAGAGCGTGAGCTTTTGCAGGGCATGGTTAAAACATCTGGTTTATCTTACCAACAATTATTGTCTATTGAAATGTTACCAATGTTAATTACGCTGTATAGTGGATTTAATGGCGATAAATTAACTGATGATGACGGTACTGGACATTGTTCTTTTTTGTCGGTTTGGGGCAATTTATCCAAAACTGGCTCAATGTTGATTGCCAGAAACTTAGATCTTTCGACTGCGGTTACTAAGCTTGATCCATACTATAGTCTTGTAATTTATAAGCCTTCTGGAAATAACAATAGCGTAGCCAGTTTTGGATTTCTTGGATTTATCCCAGGGTTTACTTGGATAAATGACAAAGGTTTATTTTCTGAATATAATGATGGCAGGCGTTCAGTACCAGGATTTAATTTTTCTGGCTATATCGGATTAAATACTGCATTTTATGCTATGTTGGAAGCTAAAAACTCAGCAGATTTTATACGATACGTTAATAATCATCCAGCTTTTGTTTCTAATTTTAATGCTATTGTTGATATTAATGATTCATTTACAATTGAGCATGCCGTGAAAACAAAACTGGTAATCTTGAAAGGTCAGCAACCTGAAGCTAATTTCTTTACTAACTTATACCGAACCAATTTTGAGCATGCAAAATTAACCATGAATAATTGTGTTGATCGTACCAGAGATACCCCTAGTTATGCAAGTGTGAGATATCATCACATTGAATCTTATCTTACTACAATAGATAAGATTGGACTATCGGAGTTAAAACAGTTATTTTCAGCATCACTTGATAATGGAGGAGTATATCAGACTGGCAATTCGAGTAATTATCCTGTAGCAGAAGTTACGAACTATACGCTAATTGGAGAATTGGCAACTGGTAAATTTATTTATAGTAATCATAGAAATAAAGATATTTGGCTAGAGATAAATATCAACGATTATTTTAAAAAATAAGCACTGACTTTTGCTCCGGCAGTAGTTATTTTGTATAATAAATTTATCTGTAGTATAACCTTACCTTAGATGAATTTGATAATATTGTGTTTTGATGATGTATTTATCTTGAGCGTATTGATGGTTGACCATGATGTCGAACGATGTTATAATGGGTGCCTAATAATGAAGTTAGTTACACATTTAAACTTATAGTGTTATAAAATTTGACTAAAATTTTTTATTTCGCTTTTTATTAGCATTCTAGTCTTTACATTAATTAATTTTGAAAGGATACCAGCTGGTTTATCTGTATTAAACAGTATGATGCAGATAATTTTCTAATAATCCGAAAGGAGCTATCATGTTAAACAATGTTCCCTATGTACTTAGTACATATCTTGAAGCCAGCAATCCTAATTCTACTTATCTAGAGTTATCTACTATTATATTCTATTCTGAAATATATTTAACTAATTGATTTGTAGATTTTAATCTATCTGCTAAAAGCAATTTGAGTTTATCACTCATATATTGATGATAATGACATAAATTAAATAGATATCTTATTTTACGATATCGTTTGTCATAATATCATAATTTGATTAGCTATTTCTTATATTACAAGTAAGTAGCAATAGTATTATTACGAAAGCGTGGGTTTCAATGAATAAATTTAAATTAGATAAAGTCTCACAGGATTTTATTAAGACTTCATTTGGTAATGTGCTGGAATGGTATGATTTTACGATTTACGGTTTGTTTGCTTTACAGATATCGCGAACATTTTTTCCTAAGAATATTCCTTTTATTAGTCTTTTACTTGTGTTTGCTACTTTTGGCGTAGGCTTTTTGGCGCGTCCACTAGGTTCCTTTATTTTTGGAATAATTGGTGATCGGCGGGGCAAGCTCTATGCCGTTAATTTGTCAATTTGGCTAATGGCAATTCCAACTACTTTAATTGGATTTTTACCCAGCTATGAGGTGCTCGGGATACTGTCGCCAATACTCTTGGTTTTTTTGCGTATTTGCCAAGGGATTTCAGCTGGTGGGCAATTTTCGGGTTTAATTGCAGTGGCGGTCGATAGTGATGCTCCCAATAAACCTTTTTTAACCAGTTTGATTTATACGATTTCAGTTTTGGGATGCTTTTTGGCTTCCTTGGTCGGTAGTATTTCTATTGCAGTTTTTAGTAATTATACTCATAGTGGATTTCTTTCATTGGTATGGCGGATTCCATTTATTTTGAGCATGGTTCTGTTTCTTATTTATAGTCGCATGGTACCAGAATTTCCTAAACATAGTATTGAAGTTGAGCACAAGTTTACGCTGGCAGATATTTTTGCTAAACAACCAAAAGTGCTGATTTATATGTCTCTTCTAAGCTTCACCACTGGAACAGTTTATTACATATTATTCACTTATCTGGTGACTTATATGCAAGCGCATTTGCATTTGGGTAAACAATTAGCCTTTTTAGAAATGAATGGAATTTTGATTGTTTCAATTTTTTTATACCCACTCTTTGGTTATTTTGCCAATCGTCATGCATGTAGGGTAAGTTATGCCAAGCGCTATGTTTTGCTGATGCTTTTTGGGGCATTAATCTTTACGCTGAGTATGGTAAATGTCTGGCTGGGAATCATCGGTCTTTTAGTGATGGTTACTGGATTTTGTGCCGTTACGTCGTTTGTAACCAGTCTATTTGCCGAGATATTTGATGGAGCTTATCGAATGACAGCATGTTCGTTGAGTTTTAATTTAGGCATAACATTAGCGGGCTTTGCGCCATTAGTGGCAGAACTTGTTAGCCGAGCTTCGGCATATGGACTAACTATTTTGTTAATTGTGATAATGCTCTTTATGTATTGGATTATGGGTAAAATCACTCAAACCAAAGGTTACAAAAAGTTACTAACTGCTTAAATTTTGGTGAATAATAAATAAAAAAACTAGAGGGCTAAGTGCACCTCTAGTTTTCTTAAACGCTAGATGAGTTATAGACCACTAGCAAAGGCGCTTAAGTATTGCAATGCTGAGGTTTGCATTGGTACGCCGTTTACCGAGCTACTGCAGGTCGTGGTTGCATAAGCATTGACGCATGAAGCATCACGATCAAACGACCAGTAGTGTAATCCAGCAAGCCCGTTAGCTTTAGTCCACGTCGCAATATTGCTAGCATTAGTTAAGCTCACTATATTAGTTACTGTATCATTTACTCCAATCATTGGGGTTAACTCAATATTACTTAACGGAATATTGTAGTATTTGCTGAGATTTTTTGCAGCTTGTTGCGCAGATAAATTCATATCGCAATTGGTTCCAGCTGCATTCATCACACACACGGCAGAAGAATTACCATAATCCATTACCATTAAGTTAACATAAAAATTAATTCCAGCAGTTTTTGCCTTAGTTATCACGCTATCGCCTAATGCATTTAAACTAGTACCCGTTGGATTAGCATTAGCTAAGGTTGCAAGAGTAAAGCTAATTCTTAACGTTGGGTATTTTTGTTGTGCATAAGCAATCATATTGATTAAGCTTTGCAAATCAGCACCGCTTGGTCCTGCTTCAATGTCAAAATCAAGACCTACAAATCCTTTAGACATATAGCGATTTAAGAAAATATCCATTCCGGATTTAGTTGAGCAAGTAAATGCACCTGAAGCACCACCTGTTGAAACAATATATTTCAAACCTGCGTTGTTAAAGTCAGCGATATTTTGAGCTGCAAATTGTGCGGCATTCATACCTGCCCAATTTTCTTGCCCACATTCACCTGTTGCAAAAGCCCAACTGATTGTGTTCATCGATGTATTTGGTAGCACTGATACCAATGAACTAGGGAAAGACGCTGAGTTATTTTGAACCTTAGTCGAAATCTGTAGGTTATTCCAGTTAGCGTTGATTCCAACATCTTTGTACGCGCTATATACTAGACCAGTAACTGGTGTAGGAGGAGTTGGCGTAGGGCTTGGACTCGGTGATGGAGTAGGCGTTGGAACCGGAGTAGGTGTAGGGCTCGGACTTGGGCTTGGTGTCGGAGTAGGAGTCGGTGACACTACTAATTGCCATGCCTGATTCCATGCACTACCAGTTCCTGGGGCATATGCCCATGCAGCAGTACTATTACACCATGGAGCCACTATATTTGATAAACATTGGTATAAGTTACCGTCTGTCCCTCTTACAATTGTACCACCAGTATAATTATTTTGACCTGATGCGTTATATAGTGGGTAGTCTCCTGGTGTTGGAGTTGGCGCAGGGCTCGGACTTGGGGTAGGTGTTGGAACTGGCGTAGGAGTAGGTGCCGGGCTCGGAGTCGGACTAGGCGTTGGAGTACCACATACTGCTTGCTTTGTCCATGGTTGACCGCTACCAGCTACACCATTACTGGTTGCTGGATTATTGCCTTGTGTCCACCAGTTATTTACATATTTAACACCATTTTGAACAACTAAGGTACCAGCAGTTGCATAGGCTGTTGTACTATTCCATGCAGGCACACCACTACATGGGTCTGATGAAGCCCCTGTTAATGCTAAGCCTCCAAATACTCGGCTTGGACTATTTGATTGTGTTGTTGATTGCGAAGTACCACTGCCACATGCACTGAGTGTCCCAGCAAGAATTAGTAGCAATACTTTGTGATTTTGGATATTCATGATGGCTAGCCCTTAGAAATAGAACATTATTAGTGTTATATAAGCAGATTCGCTTTTTAACCTATTCTGAATTATAGGACAGAGTTTAGGAAAAAGCAATAATATTTTTGAAAAATCTCAGTTTTTTAACAGTGAAAGGATTCTAACAACTATGAGTAGTTTATAAAAGTAGTATATAATTCGGCAATAATCATCTAGCAACATTTAATATTACGAGCAGCACATGAAATTTATTTTTGTTTCTGACCTACATCTCTCTCCACAAACTATTGAAAAAAATCAACTTTTTTACCAATTGTTACAAGATTGGCGTGCTAATATCGATGGTCTCTATATCTTGGGAGACTTTTTTGATTATTGGTTAGGAGACGATGACGATAATGAATTCATTCGTGAAATGCGTCATAATTTGCAACAGTTTAGTTCTGTAACAAAGCTTTATTTTCGTGGTGGTAATCATGATTTTGGCGTCGGTAAGGTTTTTGCTGCAGAATGCGGCATGCAACTAATTAAGGATATGCATATTGTTGAAATAGCCGAGAAAAGAATCCTGCTCAGTCACGGCGATACTTTTTGTACTTTGGATCTCGGTTATCAAAAAATGAAAAAGATCTTGCAGCATCCGATTACGATGTTTATCCTGCGTAAGATTCCACTATTCTTACGTTACAAATTAAAGGAAAAGCTTGAGAAAAAATCTCATGCACAAACTGGAAGCAAACCTGATTATATATATCTGGTTGTTGATGATTCAATTGCGGAATATATTACCAAGCATCAGGCAGATGCAGTAATTCATGGTCACACCCACCGTCCGGGATATTATAGTGTACAACTGGCGGATGGCAAAATTATTCCGCGTTACGAGATCCCTGATTGGGAAGATAATCTACCCGGTGGCTATATTGTTGCCGAGGATAGCCAAATAATAATCCATCAAGTTTAATTACTCGGACTATTTAGTACTAGCCTTGTTGTAACGCGTCTTATTACATTTATGTGGGAGTATATTTTTAATTAAAACAGTTGGTTTACCTAGTTTGCAAAAATGGGAATGAACTATGCAAACATGGGAAACCACGGCTAATTTCTGAATGATATCATAGCGCCTATAGATGAGACGAGCTCTCATTAATAACACTCTTTTTGTAGGGGCGCATGATGAAAACCAAAAAAATTATTAACCTATTAGCTGTAGCTGGTCTTTCTTCCAGTTTACTGGTAGCGTGTAATAGTGGCGGTGGTAATCCTAATAATCCGAATACTAATCAAAATACCGCTAACAATTCAAATGCTGCCCCGATAGCAGATACTTCGGCAACGATTTCGGCAACTGGCGGAGTGATGACATTTCTTAATCCTGTAGTCGGTGAATTGGCTGATTTAGCTGGTGAAGATGCAGGGGAAGTAGCTGGTGAATTAAGCACTGATTTGGCCGTGAATCTTTTAAACTCAATGGGGATCACAATTTTTAATTCTCCATCTGATGCACAAAATATGCAAATCGAAAGTCAGTTGAACGGGATTGAGAATCAATTAACTTCAATTAACCAAACTCTGACAACTTTTGTCGATGACTACTATAAAAATACGGCAGATCAGTCAACACAAACTTTTTATGCAATTAACAGTTATATTTACGGTGATTACACTAATTTTGCTCAAAATGTCTATGCTGGATATCCTCAAACAGCCACGACTAATTATGCTGGTGATTGGGAAAATGGTGTAATACCTGCAATCTCTCCTGAGTCGGCAGTAATGATTCCACTTGCTAAGCAACGGGTATATGCTGCTTATGCCAATTTTCCGGCTGACTTAAACACGCAAATTACTCAACTCTCTGATGATAGTGATAATTCATACCTTGGCAGTAATGGCAATTTATTGATTAGTGAAAATAGTGATGGTAGCTGGAATTCAACTCGGGTAAATAATATTGCTCCTGGAACTGGTTGGTTTGCTACTAATTTAGCTAATGCATTTAATAATTACACAGCACAACATCCGTACTACGGGCAAAATAATTTTAGTACTAATGAAAATCTATTTTTGAATGCGGCTCAGTGGACACAAATTGTCAAAACCGCCTTATTTTATAATGATGTTGGTTTACAGCAATCTTATCAAATTATCGATAGTTTATTGAGAATCAAATATCTTTCTGGAGATCCTGAGCTTGCTAGTATTGATTTACCATCTTTCATGGGTGCTCCATCCAATTATCAAAACTATCAGCAAGCGCATCAAGCATTATTCCAGATTTTTAAATATAAACAATATATTATTTATACTGAGGCACAACAGGCAATTAATCAATATCTAACAGGTCCTAGTGGTAGCCAATTGAGTAATTATACTTTCCCGAGTAATTGTGATAATTTGAACAATATTAGCTATGCATGGTTAGAAAGTAATCCTAGTAATAGCTATAACTGGAATGGTAAAAATGTTACCACTCAATGCGTGAACACTAATACTGGTGTCAAAGCCTATACTGCGCAAGATATTGGTGATATGTGTAGTCCGGGTAACTTATCTAATGTTGGTGGTAATTTGTACTGCGGAACTTATACTGGAAATACCTACTATAGCGGGCAAGGTGGTGAATTATACAACGTAGTTAACTCTGATATGGCGATTGACTATGATGCTGGGCTTTTGGAGGATGATGATACATTAGATATAAGAGGATTTAGCCTTAGCACTCAAGGATTTGGTGGACAAAGTCAGTATTATAGTCTTTCTAATCAAGATGGTGCCTATCATGTTCATGATGGTTGGCAAGCTTCAAATTTCATGCGCTTAACTGATCAATACCACGTATATGATGTTGGCTATGGTCCGAATCCTAACCGTTCTGATGATGGCGTTGATATGTATGTTTATATAAGTTGTGTACGCTATGATTTAACTTGTCATGCGGTAAACAATAGCGGGGACAGTGATGGTCCAACCGGATTTAGTGGTATTGCATTAGACTATAGCAACGGTATTACAACTAGCCAGCCAGCAACAAATGAACCAAATATTACCCTCAATGGTGGTGCTAGCGACGAATATAAATATAATTCATACCATATATACTACTATAACTGGTAGAGTAAATGCGAGCTTCAGCAAATGCTGCCGAAGCTCATTTTTAGAAGGTCACAACATTATGAAACTCTTAAAAATATTAACGCTTATCAGTATGCTACCAATTGCTTATGCTGCTGATAATCAATGTGTAACCCCGCAATTGATGGTGACGTGTTCCAATAAACTGAATCAGGTTTATCTTGAGTTGAATAATTATAAATATACTGTGGAATCTTTACCACATCATTTGCGCTATTTGGATGATTATAAAATTATTGCCAGCAGTCAGTTTAATGAGTCACAATTTGTTAACGCAATTCACAATAAACCGAAGATAATTGATGTTGACTTACGTGCTGAATATCATGGGTTTAATAATGGAATACCTTTTTCATTTATTGCGCTGCCCAACGATGATATCAATGCGGATAAACAGCAGTCAGTAATTATTCCGCAAGAGGAGTATATCTTGCATAAGGTTTTGAATAGTTATAAGTCAATCCAGTTTTATCGTTATAACCTTAAAAGTATACCAGATGAGAATACTCCAACGATTTGTCTTAATACTAGCATTCAGAGCGAATCACAACTAATGGCAAAATATAATCAAAGTTATTATCGGATCACTGTAACTGATCATCTTGCGATGAGTGCGGAAAATATTGATCAATTATTAAATTTATACGATACTTATTTGAAAAGCAATCCTCAGCAGTGGGTCTATTTGCATTGTCAGGGTGGGGATGGACGTACTACCACCGCGACGATCATGCTGATGATCTTGAAACAAAAAGATGCTGGTAAATTAGAACCACTGTCAAACTTAATCGACCAAGTGCAGAAAGTAAGTACTTACCAGCTAGTTCCCAATTGCAAAGAGTCTGATTTGACGTATCGTTGTCAGGGTAAGTGGCAACGTTATGAAATGATAAATAAATTTTATCAATTTGTTCAGCAAAGGAAAGGCTTGCAGAAATATAGTGATTGGCAAGGTTCAGCAAAGTAATCTTGTCATTGGTAATATATTGATATAATTGTGAATTTATTTAATACAGAAATGGGAACAAACTATCCATAAATGGGATATTAGGAAAAAATTTACTGTGTTATTATTCCTGACTGAGAGCAATTGATGGTACGAAATTTTTCATTAAGGGGAATGTCATGAGTTAATTTTACTACCAAAACGAAAAAACCTGAGCTTCTCTTCCTGCTCAGGTTTTTGATTGTTGATTATTTTTACTGAATGTTGTTCAGAGCCGTTTATGATGAGCAAACTTGAAGAAATTTAAGTTAGTATGTGCTGGTTTTATTGTATTTGAAATCTCTAACTTTTTAGCTATAATTGAATTTTACGTATTTATTTCTTGTGACTTTTGTGCTAGAATATGTAAATAACTAAATTTGAGAGTAGCACAGGCTATGTATGATGATATATTATTCTTTATAAGCATTGCTGCATATGATAAATTTTCGGTTGCGGCCGAAAAACTTGGTGTTTCACAATCAACCATTTCACGCAAGATAGCGGCATTAGAGCAACAACTAAATTTTAAATTAATCAAACGCGACTCACGCAATTTAGAGCTCACTGAGTATGGGGATAATTTGGTAGCTACGTTTCGTGAGGTTGGCGTAGAGGTTGAGACGATGGTCTCAGGTGCATTGCTAAAAAACAAGAAATACAATAATATTATTAATATTCTATTGCCGGTTGGAATGGCAAATTATAGTTTTAGCCGAAGTTTAGTGACAATTAATGAGAAATTAGAAGGAATTGATTTAAACCTGACTTATTATGCCGGTACTGTTGATATTGACAAATATAATTATGATCTGGCAATTGCCAGTCAGGCAAGTAAAAAAGAATATCATGCTGCAACTTTGATTTATAGCAGTAAAGTGATAATTGTTTGCTCACAAGAGTATATTCAAAAGTACGGTTTATGTACCACGATCGAAGATTTATCCAGTCATATGGTTGTTGGTAATGTCCGTGTACTTGAAGAAAACATGATTCCACAGCTCTTTAGGGAAAGTGATAGCGAGATAACACAGTTATTGGTTGATTATAGGCTTTATCTAAATAGTTTTATTGAAGCTAAAAATTTAGTTAAGTCTGGTTTGGTTATTAGTGGCTTGCTGGAAGATGATGTTAAGGAAGAATTAAAAAGCGGCGAAATAGTTCGTATTCTTCCTGATTATCATGTGGGCTATATGAATTATTATTTGGTCTCCAAATTTAAATCAGATGATGCGCGCTATACAACCGTTCTCGAATTATTGGAAGATTCTTTTAAGAAGTATTAATATGCTCGATGATATTTTATTATTTGTGAAGGTGGTTGATGCAGGAAGTATCTTGTCAGTAGAGAAGATGCTTAATATTTCTAAATCAACTATTTCGCGCAGGATTCAAATTTTAGAAGAGGCGTTGGGAGATTCATTGTTTAATCGGACGACTCGCGGGATTGCTTTGACTATGCTTGGACATAATTTATATGCTAGATTTAAAGGTTATGAGTCCAAATTATCTGATATGCTCAGTTCCGTTAGTGGCAATTTGAGTGTAGTTACGGGGCGTCTTAATGTACTTTTACCATATGCTTTGTCAGATGACATCCTGTTGCCAGGACTTAATAGTTTTCTTAGTCAATACCCTGGGTTGCAACTAAATATCATGCATAGTTCAAATGTATTTAATATGCAAAAAGAATTATATGATATCGCAATAATTAATTATTTACCAAGGCAGCAAAATCAAAAGTTTAAGCTAATTGCATTTGATAAGGTTGTAGCAGTATGCACACCAGAGTATGTGAATAAACACGGACTGTGGGATAATTTTGAAGATCATGATAAGCATCTTATTGTTGGTAAACTTAACCCCGACGGCACTTTAGTAGCAGAATCTCCGCTGTTTAATGAGATAACTGGTGAAGTTTACTATATTAAAATTAAGCCTAAAATTATTTATAATAATTTTGCTGAAGCTAAACGGTTTGTTTTAAGTCATAACGGTATTGCGGCTTTGCCACTGAGTACGATTAACCACGAGCTAGATAACGGGAAACTTATTCGTCTGTTTCCCGACTATCATGTGGGTATTTTAAACTATCATCTGATGCGTAATATTGCTGAGGTCGACTCGCGTTATATTGTATTTATGCAATTTTTGCATAAATGTTTGTCAGATGCTGGTTTAAACCAAAAACCTGCAAATCCGAAACAGTATTTTCATGTTTAAATGATTTTATTTTCTACAATAGTTGCGATGCGATAGTTAATTTGTCATAGGACTAATATTTAGTTTTTGGAAAAGGCAGGTTCTATACTGAACCAGAGCAGCGATTGCTATTTGTTTATCACCTAAGCCGCGATACAGCATCAATGCGCCTTGTGAACAGGCAAGCCACATTAATGATAGCTCGTGCGCATTGATATTAACTCGTTGCTGTTGGGCAGCACACTCAACAAGTTCGGAAAAAAAATCCAAAACAGGTGAGAATGCCTGTGTTATCACCTGTTGTAATTCAGGATTATTAACTGCCAACTCTTGTGCGCTAATACCTACAACACATCCAACTAAGTCATTAGCAAAAATTTCAGCTTCAAATTTTGCAAAAAATATTTCAAGTATTTTTACTGCATCACCATTGGATGAGCTAACTAAGTTTTTATATTTAGTCAAAGAGTGTTCAGAAAAACGTATGATTGATTCAATAATTAAATCATTTTTAGATTTAAAATAATGAAATAATGCACCTTTGCTAGTTTTAGCCAAATTACAGATATCATTTAAAGATGTTGCTGATACGCCTTTTTGTAGGATTAGTATTTCTGCGGCATCTAAAATCAAGTCTTTGGTTGACATTAAATATCTGCCATAGAAATTAGATTAACTCGAGTAGAAAGAGCGTGAAGCGCAATGTTATGTAACATTTCATTTACCGTTGTACAACAATCTGCGATCACGGAAACTTTATATTTCTCTGCTGCTTTTGATATTGCAGTGTGAGTTACACAGTTTTGGGTCATCATTCCACAAATAAGTAGTTCGTTGATTTCTAGTCTAGATAATATCGATTCCAGATTAGTATTATAAAATGAATCTGCAAATTTCTTGATTATAATTTCTTCATTTGGAGCACTCTGTAAAATTTGCTGGTGAATTTCAACACCAGTAGTTCCCTCGTTGAAGAAGGGCGCAATTCCATGACTGCTATCTGCTATGTGTTGAATATGAATAATATGGATATTCTGTTGCTGAGATTTAGAAATTAGCTGTTTGATATTGCTTAATACTTTCTCCGTATTATGTAATGGAAATTTACCTTTTTCAAAGTAGTCATTTTGTAAGTCAATAATTAGTAAAGCTTTATTATTCATGTGGTTTCTTTCTATTAGATTTACTTTTTAAATGTTATGCAGAGTTGTAGCTTGAGATTATAGTACAGGTCGACTGGTATGTCAAGTTTGTAGTTACATCAAAACATGTTCATTCAGTCAGTTTTTGCAAAGTATTCCATTTTTGATTTGATATACGTAATCTAAAGCAAGTTGTTTTACAAATTCTTCTTCATGACAAATTAGTAAATAAGCTCCAGGATAATTATTTAATACGGTTAGCACATGTTGTTTAGTTTCAATATCGAGATTATTGGTGATTTCATCCAGTAATAATAAAACAGGCGGATTGGCGGCAATGGTTACTAGCGATAAGCGAACTAATTCGCCACCTGATAGATACTTGCAAGGAATCAAAACTTCTTCATTCTTCCGTAATAAAAAACTATTTAGGTGATTGCGGATTTCTGCTGTCGTCCATTGCGGTGCTATATCTGCAATAATTTCTACTGCCGATAATTCCGGAGCTAAATTCGCATAATGTTGATCGAGATAACCAATTTTGCTTAGTTCTGGCGCAATAATTTCACCTGTGATAATTAAATGTTTATTTTGCAGCAATGCCTTAAACAAACTTGATTTACCACTACCATTAGCACCTAGAAGCACAATTTTGTCATTTCCACTAATTTGTAAATTTACATTTTGAAGCAGCGGATTATCTGTGTCATACCCAATGGACACTTGGTTGAGCTGAACAATACTGCGTCGAGTAGCTTGATGCGTCAGGTTAAAGCGTGGAACTATCTCTTCATGTACAAAAATATCTGCTAATTGGGTATTAACGTCTTCCCGCTGCTCACGCATCTGGCGCTGTTTTTGTCCAGCCGTCATTTCGGCACGGCGGGCTTTTGCTTGTGAGGTAATTGTTGGCCATTTGCGGTTAATAATGCTTTTTTCACCTTTCTGACGGCTATTTTTGGCACGCTGTTGCTCTTGCATCAAGTTTTGGTGGCTAGTACGTTGCTGTTGTTTGAGTTCGGCAACTTGAGTTAATAAGTTTTGTTGTTTGAGCTGTTGTTCATGAAGATAGTCACTATATTTACCGTTAAAAACTGTAACTCTTCCATGATTAATGTGCCATAGAGTATCAACACAATTATTGAGCAGCTCCAGATCATGACTCACGATAATTAAACTCCCACTAAAATGGTGCAATAGTTTAATCAGGCTTTTGCGATTGTGTTGATCCAGATGATTGGTTGGCTCATCCAGAAGCAACACATCAGGATAACTGGCTAAGGCTTGGCTGAGATTGCTGTTGAAGCGTTCACCGCCACTTTGTGTACTGTTATTGTCACTAAGTTGCGGTACATAGGCAAGCTGTAAACCGCTTTGGAGCTGTACTGCATTATCGTGTATCTCTTGAGCGAGTATTTTGAGTAATGATGATTTGCCACTTCCATTGCGCCCGATAATTGCGATACGTTCGTGAGCATAGATATTTTGGCTAAAATTAGTGATTAGTTCCTTGGCGCCAAATTGAAGATTAAGTTCATTGATGGTAATTATTTTCTGCATAATTAATCCTTCTGCAATAGAAATGACTATTGCAAAGTCATGCCATCTTCATCGCATATAACTATACTACACCCAGTTAATGTATATATGTAGCAATTGATAATAGCGAAAACGAATGACTATAATAATTTAAGTAAAATGAGAGATCGGTGACTTTAATTTCACCAAGTGGGTATCAAATCGTTATTAAACGTTTGAAATTAGTTGAATGTAGCGGTGTTCAATGTGGCACCTGTATAAAAAGATTGAGAGAACAGTATTGTAGCGTGTCTCATCATTGATTGTCAACTGACTGAATTTACTCTGACTTTGCTGTAGTTAAATCAGTTATACTTATGCACGATAAATTTATAAGAGGGTTTACGATGTCTACACAAGATTTATATTTTATGAACGAGGCCATTAATGAAGCTAAATTGGGTGCCGCCCAGGGTGGGATTCCGATTGGTAGCATTTTAGTAATTGATGGCAAGATTGTTGGGCGCGGGCATAACCAGCGGATTCAGCAGGGAGATCCGATTTTACATGGAGAAATGGACTGTCTTAAGAATGCAGGTAGACTTAGCGCCAGCGACTATGCTCGGGCGACGATTTATTCTACGTTATCCCCATGTGATATGTGTAGCGGTGCAATTTTGCTGTATAAAATCCCGCGAGTGGTGATGGCGGAAAATGAAACATTTAAAGGGGCGGAAGATTATATGCGTAGCCGTGGGCTGGAGGTGGTTAATCTTGATTTGGATGAAGCCAAGCAATTAATGCGTGACTTCATTGCAAAAAATCCTGCAATCTGGAATGAGGACATTGCTGAATAACACGGAGTTAAGAAAATTTAGCGTTCAGTACCCGCGACAGTCAAGCCAAAGCTTTGCATAACTTTGGCAACTTCAATCTCATTTAGCTCATAATAATTACCACGCTTTAGGCGTGGTGGTAAATCAATTGGTCCAAAACGAGTACGCATTAGGCGGCTAACAGTTAACTGAAAATGCTCAAACATGCGGCGAACTTCACGGTTGCGACCTTCTAGCAATAACACTTTATACCAGTGATTTTTGGCATCGCTATCCTGAATCTCCATCTTGATTAAATCTTTAAAGCTGGCTTTACCATCTTCAAGCATAATCCCGCTTTTTAATTCTTTAATCTGCTCGGAAGTTAACGGATCACCATAGATACGTACGGCATATTCACGCTCTACTTCATAACGGGGATGCATAAAACGGTTAGCTAATTCACCAGAAGTTGTGAAAATTAATAAACCGCTGGTATTATAATCCAGCCGTCCGATTGCCAGAAAACGGCGGTTATTCAGTAGTGGAATTCGATCATAAACGGTATCGCGTCCTTCAGGGTCACTACGCGAAACTAGCTCACCTTCTGGTTTATGGTACACAATAATCCGCGCTAGGCGATCTTGCCATTTAATCCTGATCGGACGACCTAATACTTCAACTCGGTCGTGAAGTACGATTTGTTGACCAAGTTCAGCGGGTTTGCCATTAACGGTTACTTTGCCTTGGGTGATTAGATTATCACATTCACGACGTGAAGCAACTCCTGACATTGCCAATGCTTTGGATATCCGCTCACTATGTCCAGTTTTAGGGTCAACGCGCTCCTCACGGATACGTTGCGAGGTAATTTTTTCTTGTTGATTTTGACGATGTAATTTTACACGCTTAGCATTGCTTCTCTCTACTCGTTCAAATGGCGCTGCTTTGCTATCCGTAGTCTTGGCTGCAGTTGTATTAGTGGCAGCATTTTTTCGTGCCGCTGATTTACCATTGCGCGGTTTTGGAGCTTCAGTCATCATCTCCTGAAGTTTTTTCTTAATATTAAATTTCACGCACTTATTCTTTCTAAAATAATCTATTAGGCAGTATTATACTCTATCCTCCTGCTCTTCTTTTAATTAAGGAATCTCAACACCTGTATAAGCACTCCATAAAGCAAACCATTCATCTCGGATAAGTTCAATTTTCTGTGCTTGCAAAAGCTGTTTAATTCGTTCAATTTTACCACTGCCGAGTAATATTCTCAGTTTTGCCGGATGTGCAAGTAACCAGGCAATTGCTATTACTTCAGAAGTGCTTCCATAATTTTCTGCCAGCTGCTGCAAGGTATGCCACACGCGTAAATACACAGAATTAGCGCGGTCGGACAATTTACCACCAGCCAAAGGAGACCAAATTTGTGGACGCATTTTTATTTTTTGACAAAAATCAAAATTATTATTAACGAAATGCTCATGGCAAACTACAGACGCTTCCAATTGATTGGTATGTAGTGCAAAATCCAGTCGTGATTGCAAAAGTTCAAATTGTGCGGATGTGAAATTAGATACACCAAAATTAATGACCTTTCCACTAGATTTAAGCTGATTAAAAGCCTCGGCAACTTCATCAGCATTCATTAACGGGTCCGGACGATGAATTAATAATAAATCTAAATATTCAGAGTGTAAATTCTGGATTGAACGTTCAGCTGCTGCAATAATATGGGTTTTGCTAGTATCATAAATATGGCTTTTATGCTCCGGAAATTTATCCGAAACCAGCTTAATTCCAGACTTGGAGGTAAGCTTAATTTTTGCGCGTAAACTTGGATCTTCAGCGAGCAATTGACCAAAAATAGTTTCGCAGCTGTAATTACCATATATATCAGCATGATCAAATTCATTGATTCCGATATCTAGAAGCTGCTCGACAAGTCGACGAAGTTCCCTAGTAGAGTAATTCCATTCATTTAGTCTCCAGCAACCAAAAATAAAATTATCATTGAGATTTTTCATTGAAAATATTCCTCTAAATTATTGTCCTGCTTTATATCCACAGGTGAAAAATTTGTTCTTAAACTTGACATTACAGCGTAGGGTTGCTACAATATCGCATTCTTACGTTGTTAGGCGCAAGAATATTTCATTTTTAATTCCTCAAAGATATCTTGTATGCAAATGCAAGGTGTTTTCAGCTTAGCCGCCAGATGTGCGCTAAAAAACAGCCTTTGAATTTGGATTCACAACTGAGATATACTCTAAATATGCAATGTGTATAAAGCACCTTGTATAGATATTGCGACATCGCACGCCTAATGACAACTTAATTATTGGAGGAACCCATGATGTTATTTTTAAAGTTCGCGGTATCCGTTATAGCTTTGACCATGCTATTACGTGTATTATTAAAATCTAGCCATTTTGCGTATAAGTTACTGCATAAATTAGTTAAATTTGTTTCGCAAAAGCAACAAAGTCCGGTAGATGAGTTGTGTCATTGTGGCTCATCGCATAATCTGTAAGCAGTCCGGATAAGTAAGATAATTCCACGAAAAGTTATTTTATTAATTATGATTGATTAGCGCTGGAGTGATTCCATCAATTCCAGCCATGATTTTTTCCGCCAAAATTTCCACAAATCAAAACTCCGCACGCTTAGACGCCAACTATTGCTAATCCCAGGTATTAAAATATTAATTTGCTTCACCTTGTGCGATGATAGAAGTGTAATTAATTTCTGTACGATCTCTTGTTCAAATTGATTAATTTGTTGAATCCAAGCAAAACTATCGCGGTAACGAGCAGCAAAGTAACCAGTTGGTACAATTAATGTTGTTTCCGATGTTTTAGCTTGAGTTATTTTATCAAGCTGTTGATTTATTTGCTGGCTCGATCTGATTAGTTGTTGTGCAGTAGTATCTAAATCTGGTTTTTGCTTATTCCAAAACCATACACTATTTACCCGCATTAATCCATCATTTTGGCGCTGTTGATTGATCGGTAAATTAAATAGTAACATTTGAATTTCATTTAATATTTTGTGTAATGCTAATCGTGACTTTCCTTGGGGTAGAAAATCGTCGATATTTTCCCCAACAATATCAATAATCGGATAGCTTTCCAAATCAGCTAAATATAAATCAGTTCCAAGTAACCACAAATCATCCTCAAGTAAATATAGTTTTAATTCACCGCTAAAGTGCTGATTAATCGCATTAATGATTATTTCAGCTTCTTCAGTATTTAATTGCAGTAGTTCTGCTTCGGCAATTAATAAGCGATCACGGTCTGCCCGCAAATGAGTTGGTTCAACCATTAAAAATGAACTGAATTCTGTATAAACATTTAATTTGTGGGCATAGCTTTGTGCTAAACTTCCTATACTATAATCATAGTCACCATATACAAAATCACTATAGCTATGGCAATGAATTTCTTGCTTAAGCGTTGCGCTGGTGCATAATTTGCTCAAATTAGGGATATCCAATTGTTTTATCAGGTATTCATAATCCGCAATCTCTGGCCAAATTATGCCGGGTAAAACTAGATTTAATTGACTCATAGCTCAATTACACCATTAAACACTTCTACAGCTGCACCACGCATTAATAAATTTCCCTCATTCCATGTGACATTTAATTCACCGCCATCCATTTGGATTGTAAGTGTACTATGAACCAAATTTTGTTTAATTGATGCTGCCGCGCTAGCACACGCACCACTTCCACAGGCTAAAGTAAAGCCACAGCCACGTTCATAAGTACGTAATTTAATTAAGGTATTATCTACGATATAAACAAAATTTACATTCACGCTTTCAGGAAAGTAGGAGGCTTGTTGCAGGGTTTGTGCGATGGTTTGGAGATAGTCATCATCATTTAATAATTGTGCGCTAGGTAAATTTATTACTACATGAGGATTACCCATTGATAATGCACTAAACTCTAACGTTTGATGATTAATCTCTAATTGATATTGCGCTGCTTGTGGTAAGAGCAGAGGTATGTGTTCTACACTAAATTCAGGGACGCCCATATCTACTTCAATTAATTCAGGTGTAATTAATTGCCCACTAATAATACGTGATGGAGTTTGGAGCTTAATTTGTTTTTTTGTGGTTAAATCATGTTCGGTAACATAATGAATAAAGCAACGCGCACCGTTGCCACATTGTCCAGCAATACTACCATCACTGTTAAATATTTTATAGTAGAAATCACTTATACCATCATTGGCTGGATCAATAATTAAAATCTGATCGCAGCCGATACCAAATTTACGATCGCCAATATATTTAATCTCTGAGCTACTAAAGTTATGTTGTGATTGTAGATTATTGATTATCACAAAATCATTTCCTAAACCATGCATTTTGCTAAAATTTAATTTCATCTTAAACCTCGCTTGACAATTAACTGCAGTGCAAACGGTGTGATCACTGAAGTTACTACTACCATTAGTAGAACCGCAGCAAAAATATTTTCATTAAAAACACCTAGTTGGCGACCAGTTAATGCAAAAATTAAACCAATTTCACCGCGTGGTACCATTCCAAAACCAACAATCCAGCGATTAACTGTTTTGGGTAAGAATATTCCACAACCTGCTTTACCAGCAATCGCGACCAAACTTAACCAAAAGCCAGCTTGTAGGGTTTGCCAATTGGCAACCTGAACTAAATCAACCTGCATTCCGGCATAAACAAAAAATATCGGTACAAAAACATAATTAAGTGGTTTAACCAATTCAATCAAGCGATTGTGTTGGTGTTCGGCAAGAATTTGATTTTGAATGATATGTTTGGTATATTCATTCCCACTATTGTCATTGATTTCTAATAATTTTGCATGCCAAAATGGTTGTTTACTATTGCGGAAAATTACTTCATCCAAAATTAACCCTGCGACAAATGCTCCAATAATGGCTGCCAAACCAATTGCCTGTGCAAACCATGCCCAAAGTAAACAAAAAGCAATCAAAACACCTACAACCATTGCTTCTTCATTGCTGATTTTAAGTATCCAGCCAATTATTTTGGGAGTTACTCTCCGTGCGACAACCAGCGCCAAGATAAAAAATATACTCACATTCAATAAGATGTGCCCAACTGAGATAAAATCCATTTTACCAGCAATTACCAAGCCAGAAACAAAGGCTAATATAATTAGACCTAAGATATCATCAATAATAGATGCAGCCAGCACAATTTGGCACGCTGGGTTGCGTAAGATTCCCAAATCCTTAAATACTCGTACTGAAATTCCAGTTGAAGTTGCCGCGAGTGTTGCACCAAGAAACAAATTTAGTTTGATATCCTGACTACCAAAAATATATTCTGCAACCAACCATGTACCTAAAGTAAACGGTAGTATTATTCCAATAATTGCAGTTATTACACCGTGGCGACCAATTGAGACTAGTTCTTTAAGGTTTGACTCCAAACCAATTTCAAATAATAGTAGTATACTGCCAATTTCAGCTAGTAACTGGATTGTCGGGTTAGCAATTAACTCAGGCCAAAATCCAAGCTGATAATGCCCAAGTACTGCAATTAACATTCCTAAGGTTAATTCTCCAAGTACAGTTGGTAATCCGGCTTTTTGCACGATCCAGCTAAGACAAGCGCCTCCAATAATCAATGCTAGCCCAAGTAAGATATAACCTTGTTCTGCATTGTGAGCTGACTGAGCAAATGCAGCAATTGGCATAACCCCCAGTAATACAAATAGATAACGCCATAAAACCATAGATTGTCCTTGCAAAACAGTCCTCTATTATACATGAGAGTATTTAAAAATATTATCTTTTCCTCTCCGTATAAGTGCTAAAATAGCGTAGTTGCAATAGACTTTTTGCATAAGCCGCTTTTTGGGTCTTTATGTGTCTTCGCAAATATTTTTATGGTATCCATGTGCTTTGTGCGTATTTGATCCTCAAAAATATTTATTCTCAGTCTAATAATGAGATAAGTTGCTTATGCAAAAAGTCTAATACATTTTTTGTTAATACTGTTAACGTAGGTAGGATTTTAATATGTTTAAACCAGGTCAAAACTTTGAAGAGCTTTTTAGTCAGATTGCAAACGCCAATCAATCGTGGTTCCAAAATTTGCTAAATCATTCAAGCCACGATGCGGCAAATAAGCCAGCTAATCCTTTTTTGGATATGTATCAAAAATTCTTTGATCATACTCAAAGTTATTTAACGTCACAAAACCAGTTCTATCAAGAACAGCTTGCAATGTGGAGTAAATTTTGTGATATTAATCAAGCTTCGGTAGAAGCTGAGCAAAAAAAACCTGCGGATCGTCGCTTCGCTGATCCGGATTGGGAAAAAAACCCATTTTTTTCATATTTAAAGCAAAGCTATCTTAGTGTATCAAAACAGTTATTTGATTTTGTTAGTAAGTCTGATATGGACGAAGAAACTAAGTTCCGCATGGAATTCTTTATGCGCCAATATATTGATGCTATTTCGCCAAGTAATTTTGCTTTGACTAATCCTGAAGTCGTTAAGACGATGATTGATACTCATGGTAAATCACTGGCTGACGGTATGCGTAATATGATGGATGACGTCCAAAATGGCTATATCACGATGACTGATGAAACTCAGTTCGAAGTTGGTGGTAATCTTGCTTCAACGTCTGGAGCAGTAGTTTTTCGTAATGAATTAATTGAATTAATTCAATATACTCCAACAGGTGACAAAGTTTATGAAACGCCATTGTTAATTGTTCCACCATGTATCAACAAATATTATATCCTAGATTTACAAGAAAGTAACTCAATGGTTAAATATATGGTTGATCAGGGATACAATGTATTTTTAGTGTCTTGGAAATCAGCAGATCGCTCAATTAAAAATTTCCGCTGGGAAGAGTATGCTAATTTGGGTGTGATTGCTGCATTAGATTCAGTGCGTAAAATTACGAATAAAGAAAAAGTAAATACACTTGGTTATTGCGTTGGTGGAATTATCCTGACGACTGCTGCTGTTTTACTGAAACAACGTGGATTGGATTGGATTAATAGCATGGGTCATATGACTACCATGTTAGATCATACTGAGCCTGGTGACATTAAAGCCTTTCTTGATCGTGATTTAATGAAATTACGTGAAGCTAAGAAACATACTGGCGGCGTTATGTCAGGACGCATTATTTCACAAACTTTCTCGGCATTGCGTGCTAATGAGTTAGTATGGAATTATTGGGTTAATAATTATTTGTTAGGTAAAACTCCACAAAAATTTGATTTATTGTATTGGAATAATGACACGGTAGATTTACCTGTGCCAATGCATTCAGTTTTGATGGAGCGTTTGTATTTAGATAATGCACTAGTGAAGGGTGAGTTCTTTGTTGATGGACATAAAATTGATTTGAGCATCCTTGATTTCCCAATTTATCTATTTGCAGCCCAAAAAGATCATATCGTTCCTTGGACATCAGCTTATAAATCAACTTGGTATTTGAAGAGCCCTAATATCCGCTTTGTTCTTGGTGCATCAGGTCATACTGCGGGTGTAGTTAATCCAGTTACTACGGATAAGCGTAATTATTGGGTTAATGATCAATTAGTTGAAGATCCAGCAGCGTGGTTCCATAATGCGACTGAAATGCCAGGTAGCTGGTGGAAAGATATGAATCAGTGGTATGCTGCATTATCTGGTAAACAAGTTAAAGCACCTAAATTAGGTAGCAAAGACTTCCCAGAGTTAGAAGTTGCGCCGGGTGGCTTTGTTAAAGCACGGGCGTTATCAATCATTGAAGCAGAAACTGCTTAATAAGCTGCTTCTTTAGTTCTTATACGTCGTCGTAAATACTCATCCAGTGCTCATGTACTTCGTGTACATTCCGCGCTTCAAAGAATTTGCTCCTAGTCTAAGAACTAAATAATTGCTTATGTAAGAAAGTATATTGAGAATTTTTTAACTTTTAAAAGGGATGGAATATGACAAAAGTAGTTGTAGTAGCAGCAAAAAGAACTGCAGTAGGTAACTTTAATGGTACCTTGGCTAAAGTTCCTGCATCAGAGCTTGGTGCAATAGTGATTAAAGCCTTATTAGAAGAAACTGGCGTTAAACCAGAACAAATTTCTGAAGTTATTTTGGGACAAGTTTTACAAGCTGGCGCTGGACAGAACCCGGCTCGTCAAGCGGTAATTAAAAGTGGATTGCCTAAAGAAGTTCCAGCCATGACAATTAACCAAGTATGCGGCTCAGGTTTAAAAGCGGTACATTTAGGTGCGCAAGCGATTATTGCTGGCGATGCTGAGATTGTAATTGCTGGAGGGCAAGAGAATATGTCTTTGGCACCACATTTTGTAGCTGGAATGCGTGATGGCTTCAAAATGGGTAATGCTGCTTTGGTTGATTCAATGGTTGCTGATGCCCTAACTGATGTGTATAACAAGATCCATATGGGTGTTACAGCAGAAAATATCGCAGAAAAACTAGGCATTACTAAAGCTGAACAAGATGAATTTGCTACTGCTTCGCAAAATAAAGCAGAAGCTGCGCAAAAAGCTGGTAAATTTGATGCACAAATAGTGCCTGTTACAATTCCACAACGTAAAGGTGATCCAGTAGTATTTGCTAAAGATGAATTTATCAAACATGGTGTGACTGTGGAATCATTAGCGAAATTAAAGCCTGCCTTTAAGAAAGAAAATGGTACAGTAACTGCAGGTAATGCATCTGGTCTTAATGATGGTGCAGCTGCGGTTATGTTAATGAGCGAAGCTAAGGCTAAAGAATTAGGGTTAACTCCATTGGCTTATGTTGCTGCTGGTTCTTCAGCTGGTTTGGCTCCAGAAATCATGGGTTTAGGTCCGGTATATGCAACTAAACAAGTTTTGGCTAAAGCAGGATGGACACATCAAGATTTAGATTTAATTGAAGCTAATGAAGCATTTGCTGCGCAAGCCCTTGGTGTAAATAAAGAATTAGGTTGGGATACTAGCAAAGTGAATGTTAATGGTGGTGCAATTGCTATTGGACATCCTCTAGGTGCTTCAGGTTGCCGTATTTTTGTTGATTTATTGCACGAAATGAAACGTCGTGATGCTAAAAAAGGTTTGGCGACGCTTTGTATCGGTGGTGGAATGGGTGTTGCCATTGCAGTGGAAAGAAAATAAGGAGCTCTAATCAATGGCTTATGTAATTACTGAATCATGCATTAATTGTAAGCATTCGGATTGTGTTGATGTTTGTCCTGTGGATTGTTTTCGTGAAGGACCGAATTTTTTGGTAATTGATCCTGAGGAGTGTATCGACTGCACGTTATGTGTAGCTGAGTGTCCCGTGGATGCTATTTTTCCAGAAGACGAAGTTCCTGCAGATCAAGAGCATTTTATTGCACTTAATGCAGAGTTATCAAAACATCCAAACTGGAAACCAATTACAGCCAAAAAACCTGCTCCGGCTGATGCTGAAGAGTGGGCTAAAGTTAAGGAAAAATTCCATCTTCTGGATAGGAATGGTGCTTAGCGTACTTGTAAATAAAAAAGCCTCTGCTAAATAGCAGAGGCTTTTTTATTTATTGAAGAATTTATATCGTTAATAACCTGTGTCAAAAAACTACATTACCTCTTTAGAATTTAAGTTGCTTGACGTTATTGAAAAGAAAAGATGTATCTATTTAAAATTTGAAGCTAATATTAGTTGCTTTATTGTTATAATTTAGCGTTATGCAATGTATTTATGTAAAGAGTTAGAAATGTCACAAATAAAACCACTTATAAAAAATCAGAATAAAACAAGATCCAGCACGATTTCATATGTAATTGCTTTGCTGCCGTTACTTTCGGCATGTGGCAATGGCGGAAGTAGTAATGGTGGTAAAAATACACCACTAGTGAATAGCCAGCTTATTCTTACTGCTCCCAGTATTGTTCCTTCGCTACCAGGTAAAATTGGGAATAATTATCTGGTAGTGTCTAATAACTCTAGTTCAGTAATTAACGGTATCAGTTATAGCTTGGGAAATCAGGTTGGTGCTGGAAGTAAGCTGGTACTTGATTCTCAAAGTATCGCAAATTGTTCTAACATTATGGCGTATACTAACTGTTACATAAAACTTTCAGTAGCCGAATCAGCCATAGCAGGAGCGGCTATAGTAACTGCATCAGCTAATAATGTAAATACCAACGCTGCAATTGGTATACAACAAGTGCCGTTTAATAATGTAGCTAATGCTAATGGTGTTGGTTTATATTTTTATAATAAGGTGCAATATTCACAAGGAGGTTTTCCTTATATTCTTGTTACTGCAGTAATTCAGTCTTCTAAGCTTGGTAATATAAATACAGTTCAACTGGTAAATGAAAGTGGTACATTAATTTCAGGGCAGTTTGTAGTTAGCAATAACTCAGGTCCAGATAAATCTATCTTGCAGCAAGGAGATGTTGTTGAGATTGCGTTACCTATTCCACAAGGTGTAGGATTGTCTCAGAACATGAAAGTTCAAACGTCGTATCAAACTGTTTCAACAAATAATATTGATAAGCTTAGTCACGCGAATCATAGTTTGAATGGTTCAACAACAAATACTAGCACTGGTACTACTATCTATAGTTTTACTACTCAGGGTTCTAATATTAATCTGCAACTTATTCCTAATCAGATATTTCTAACTGCGACCAATCCATCACAATCTGGATTTTTGTATAATATTGGCGATATGACTGCCTCGCAAATTCAGACTGGAAGCTCAAGCCAAAATGTAACTATAACAAATACTACAACCACTTTAAATAAACAAGAAGCGGTGGCAATAAATTATCAGTTACAAAATACCGCATCAACACCGACGATTAATTCAGTTTTTGCAACTGCACAAAATCCTAGTGGGCAAGTGCAAGTTAACTTTGGTCAAACTGGGCAAAATGTTAGCCCTAATGTAACTCCGACTCCAAGCCCTACGCCGACTCCTACTCCGTCGCCAAGCCCTGCACCTGGTCCGAGCCCAGGTCCGTCGCCAAGTCCAATACCTGCTTTAACTATTACGAGCAATCAGAACCCTCAAGCTGGTGGCGTTTGTAGTACGCTTACGGCAACAGTTCCGAGCCCAGTAGGTCCAGCAACTTTAATAACATTTGCAGCTCCAAGTGATCCGAATAATTATGGTTTTGCTGCGTCAGCACCATACCCAAGCTCGGCTACTTGTACCATTGCTCAGGGTGGTTCATCATGTTCAACTTCTGTTGGAAATAATCTATGTGCGGCCACTGGCGCAACTGCTGGTACGCCGATCACGGTTGTTGGTGGCGCGAGTGGTTATACAACTGGTAGTGTCAATTTAACGATTGCGGCAAAAACTCCATCATTAGCCGTAACTACTAGTCAAAATCCAATTGCTGGGGGTAGTTGTGATGTAGTTACTGCTACAGCAAATCAAGCTGTTGTTAGTGATACACCTGTAACTTTTACGATACCATCTAGTAGCAATTATGGTTTTGGTTCACCAAAGGCGGTGAGCTATGCTCAAACTACTGCTACGTGTACAATTTCTGCTGCAGGAACTTCATGCTCGACAACAACGGGTAGTAATTTATGTGCAGCGTCTACTGCAATTGCAACAACGCCAATTATAATAACTGCTAACGCGAGCGGTTTGACTAACGGTGAAAGCACTGTGGCAATTAATGCATTTTATGCGTATGTTGCAAACTGGACTCCTGGGGTTTTTCAGTGTACTGCTTCAGATATTGACGGTTCATTAACTTGTCTAACTGCCTCGACACGTCCAGATCCCTCTCTAAATGCGTTATCGACTATTATTGATCCAACTGGTAGTTATCTGTATGTCTTGACTTCAGATACTTCATCACCTGGTTCATATATTACTTGTGCGTTAGATTCAAATGGTACTTATGATAATACCAAATGTGTTACTAAAACTTTCCCGCCGTATGGCAATCTTGCTTTCGCTCCGACAGGTGACAATTGGTTTGCCTATTTAGCTGGAATACCTGCGAGTAATAGTGGCAATAATCCCAATTACTGTACAGTTTTTCAAGAGTCATCATTGTTTTGTAATACCGCCAGTACATCGCCAACGATCGGATCCAAGGGTGTCACCAGTATAGTTGTTAATGGCAGTAGTTTGGTATATCTTTCTGGGACAAATAATACTGATAGTCCATACAATGCTAAAATTTCGGTCTGCGATGTGAGTAGTAGCGCTGGATATAGTAATTGCCGGGCAGCCTATGGTAGCATGTCGATAACGAACCCAACGTCATTAAGTGCTGTTCAAATAGGCGCTGATTATTATGTCTATGTGCTTGATTATTCAAATCAGGTGGCATATTGCAAAATCGAAACTTCTGGAGTAAATAAAGGTAAATTTACTGATGTTACTGGGTGTAATTATATTGATTCAACAACTCTTGATATAACAGGTGTACAGAGTATCACGGCAGTGAATTTGAATGGTAAGCCGTATCTATATGCACCATATTCGAATGGCAATCTGATTTATATTTGTCCACTAAATTCGGATGGTAGCGTTTCGGACTCTGCGTGTAGTATATATTCACCGAATTCAAGCGTGATACCTTCATTTATTCCTTATGGAATATCATTTGGTAGTTTTTAGAGGCTAAATAGATTCATATAGGGAATGGAAACTGAACTATTTATTGTGGTAACAAGCGTTACAAGATATAAGAGATGCTAGAGTTATGCGAATAGCTCTGGCACATTAAACAATGTAATTAAGATTATACTAATATAACTTGACTTAATTAGTATGGTTTGTTATAATCGCAAGCTGGATTATAGACAAGGAGGCGTATCTATGACAAGTTTAGCTTTTGCCAATTTACCAGTAGTTTCTAATGGTAGCATGGATGCTTATATAAACTATGTAAATAGCCTGCCGTTATTAACGGAAAAAGAAGAATACGAATACGCAAAACAATGGCGCGAAGAAGAAAATGTTGATGCGGCACGAAGTTTAGTATTATCACACTTGCGGCTAGTGGTCTCAATATCACGTAACTATTTGGGTTATGGCTTACCGCTGGCAGATATTGTACAAGAGGGTACTATCGGGTTAATGAAGGCAGTAAAACGCTTTGATGAGCGCCGTAAAGTGCGCTTGGTTACATTTGCAATGCACTGGATTAAGGCTGAGATTAATGAGTTTGTGATTAAAAACTGGCGAATTGTCAGGACTGTGACAACAAAAGCGCAGAGAAAACTATTTTTTAATTTACGTTCACAACGTGAAGATACGGGTAATCTTTCTGATCGTGAGGCAGCACAGATTGCAGATACATTGGATGTCTCTAAAAAAGATGTGATTGATATGAATATGCGCTTGACAGGGGCAGATGTTTCGTTGATTAATGATAATAGTGATGACTCAGCACCAATTGATTGGTTAACAGATTATGAGCACACGCCTGAATTAATGATCGAGCGCAAAAAACAAGATCATATTCAAACTGTTGGACTAGAGTATGCATTAGAGCAGTTAGACGAACGTTCACAGCGCATTGTTCGCACTCGATGGCTAGCTGATAGCGAAAATCAATTGACTTTACACGATTTGGCGGATGAATTTGGTGTTTCTGCTGAGCGGATTCGTCAGATTGAAGTTAAGGCATTACAGAAAATGCGTGAGTATCTTAGTGAAGAGTATAACGATCAGAGCATAAATTAGGTGTAACTGCTCACTACACTGTGAGCGCCATCGTAAATATCTTTCTGGTGCTTCGTGTACAATTCCGACTCTCAAGAAGTTTACTACGAGTCTTAAAACGAAAATCTAAATAAAGAAACTCCAGAACATAGTTCTGGAGTTTCTTTATTTACCCATCAAGATTGGAACTACGGTTTGCATTCCTGCAATAATCATTTCAAAAGCAATTGCCGTTACGACGAGACCCATGATTTTGGTTATAATTACTACCCCGACATCACCAATTGCGCGTGCAATATAGCTAGATAAAATAAATGTAATGGTAATAATAGTAGCGATTACTGCTAAAATCACTAAAATTGGTAATTTACCTACAAGTCCCGGAGCATCCTCCCCATAAACGATAACTAAAACCATACTTGCTGGACCAACCACCATTGGCAACCCTAATGGGCTGACACCAAGAGTTTTTATCCGACTCTGGTCGTAATTTTGATTGACGCTAGCTTTATCCCCTTCGGATTTTGAGCTGAGCGTTAAATTAATTCCAAGGAGTAGTAAAATAACTCCACCACCTAAGCGCAATGAGTAGGCGTGTATAGATAATGCGGTTAAGATATACTGCCCTAAAAAGAGAAATGATCCAAGTAGTGCAAATACGGTCAATCCACACATGATTGAGATATTTTGTTTATCTTCCTGAGTCATATGTTTAGTCATGTCCAGATATTGTCCGAGGGCAAACATTGGATTAAGTAAACTGAGTAAAGTAATAAAAATTTGCAGATAATTGGACATGATTGCCACCATTAATAATTTATCTGGTGATTATAACAAATATTTACAATATTCTGAGTAACTTTCAAACGAAATTAGTGGATATATACAATTCTTAGTAGAAGTTATCGTGATAAGCACAATAAAGGTTAAATTCACCAATAGCTATGTACTTAATCAGATTCATCTAACTTGCTCATTGATTTATTTTTCACTTACAATTAGCAAGCTTCGTTGTAAATCGCTTACCAGTGTTTCGGTTCTGTTCCCGTATAGCCTTTTAGTGAGATATTTTTTATCTAATAGTCTAATTTCTACCATGAGTATTCACAAAATCATACAGCCAAGCAAAAATATTCGGGAAGCTTATGAGTTCCTGATAAAATCTCGGAATGAATAATTAATATAATTGAGAAAAATGAGGGTGCAAAATGGAATATCTAACCAAATTTGACAGACTGCTTAAAAATCTGATTGTTTTGGCAATTATTGCCACTGCCGTCGGATTGTTTTTTCCGATGACCAGCACTTCATTTGGTCCATACTATGGCAGCATTGCTAAACATATTGCCCAAACTAATGATTGGACTGATTTGGTGTTAAGTAATCAGGACTGGCTGGATAAACCACATTTTCCTTTTTGGATTAGCGCATTATCCTTTAAGATTTTTGGCATAAATTCATTTGCCTATATTTTGCCTGGTTTTTTATTTCATCTCCTTGGTGCAGTTTATACCTATCGGCTAAGCAACTTACTATATAAAAACAATACAGTATCTTTATTGGCAACACTGATTTATCTGAGTGTTTTTCATTTGATGTTCTCTGCGAATGATATTCGTGCAGAAGCTTATTTACTTGGGCAAATCATGCCCGCGGTTTATTATTGGTTGTGTTATGACCGTAAGTTTAGCTGGAGTAGTTTAATTCTTGGAGCATTCTTCACTGCTCTGGCATTGATGACCAAGGGTGTTTTTGTTGTTATAACTATTGTCAGTGGTTTATTTTGTGTGTGGGTTTATACTAAGCGACTGGTTAACGTTATTCATCCGAAATGGATTGGCGCGCTAGCGCTCTCATTTATTCTGGCATTGCCAGAAGTGATTGCGCTGTACATTCAATTTGATTTGCATCCCGAGAAAATAATTTTTGGACATAATCATGTCTCAGGAATCCGCTGGTTTTTTGTTGATAGTCAATTTGGACGCTTTTTTAATACTGGCTATATTTATAGCACTAACCCACCAGCGTTTCATCAGGTGTTTTTTGTTCATACTTTCCTGTGGGCATTTTTACCGTGGTCATTGGTTTATCCGACCGCGATGTATGCCTTAATTCGTAAATTTAAAACCTTGTCAGGTAGTGATAAACAAGCTTTAATTTTTCTTTTGGGTTACTTCTGGGTTAGCTTTGTGATGTTTAGTGTAACTTCGTTTCAAGTTGATCATTATACGAATATTATTTTTCCGTTTGCGGCAATTTTATCGGCTAAATTTCTTTATGATTTAAGAACGACCAACCATAAGATTTTTGCAGTGCAAAGCTATTTGGGTATCATCATGTTAGCGCTACTTGCTGTTGTCATTGGTGCGGTATTTAAGGGCTGGATGCTCGGACTATTTGTCGTTCTTGAATTATTATTGGTGATTTATGTAATTAAGAATTTTGGGCAAATTCCTTTTGTTAAAGCAATCTTAATCCCAACGCTGGCAATCTGCTTGACTATGGCGATTTATGCTACTTTAATTGGTAACATCTACGCTAAATATGATAGCGGAATCCTTGCTGCGCAGGTTACCAGCCAAAATCCAGAAATCGCGGTAGTTGATTATAGATTTGATTCACGGACGCTAGAGTTTTATGCACATAATCAGTATTTCAAAACAGACAACCCGAGTGATAATCCAGAATTGAAGAAGTATTACTTAGTAACCAGTGATAAAGTTTGGCAAGAGCAGAAAGTACACTTTCCTAATGCGCAAATAGTGGCAGAAGTACAGGGGAATACCTCAGATAAGATTTTGCCTAATTTGTGGAGTAATGCGAAACTGCAAGAAAATCTGGAGCGCTATGATATTATTTTAGTAAATAATTAAACCTATGACTACTCAAACCCCAAAAATTGCGATTGCTCCGATGTTAGATTGGAGTGATCGTCATTATCGTTTTTTTATGCGGCAGATAACTAAGCATACCACGCTTTATACTGAGATGGTGGTTGCAGATGCTGCAATTCATGGCGAACGCGATAAGTTGTTGGGCTTTAGCGAGTGCGAACAACCTCTAGTTTTGCAAATGGGTGGCTCAGATCCAACCAAGCTGGTAAATGCAGCTAAAATCAGTTATGACTATGGTTACCGTGAAATAAATCTCAATTGCGGTTGTCCATCCGATAAAGTCCAATCTGGTAGTTTTGGGGCGTGTTTGATGCGGGAGCCACAACTGGTTGCCGATTGTGTTAAAGCTTTACAGGATGCATTAGCGATTCCGATTACGGTTAAGCACCGCATTGGTTTGGATTATGACTATAATTATGATTATCTGGTAGATTTTGTTGGGCAAATTGCTGCAGTTGGGTGTACTCATTTTGTGGTTCATGCTCGCAATGCAATCCTTAAGGGGCTGACACCTAAAGCTAATCGTGATGTTCCGCCGCTTCGCTATGATTTTGTCTATCGCCTCAAGCGAGATTTTCCCGATTTAGAGATTATGATTAACGGTGGGATTAAGACTAGAGCGGAAATAGATGAACATCTGATACAGGTTGATGGAGTGATGCTTGGACGTGAAGCTTATTACAATCCGTATTTATTTGCCGATTTTGATCGCTTGTATAATGGTGTGGAATCTGAAATCATTTCCCGTAAACAAGTTGCATTAGCAATGATCGCTTATTTGGAACAAATCGCCGCACGTGGCGGGCGCTTACATCACGCAACTCGCCATATGATTGGACTTTATCATGGGCAACCACGCGCAAAATTTTGGCGCCAACGACTCACAACCCACATTACCCAAACTAACTCATTACAGGATTATATTGATTTAGTTGAGCAAATGGATGACTAGTCTGAATCAGCTTTACCAGATTTGCGGTCAAGACAATGTTATTGATAATCCGCAGTTAACTAATCCTTACACGACTGATTGGCGTAAACGCTACCATGGTTCTGCCATTGCGGTAGTATTTCCACAGACACAATCGCAGATTCAAGAATTAGTTAAATTCTGTCAAGCACAGCAAATTGCAATAATTCCGCAAGGCGGCAATACTTCGACTTGTGGTGCAGCAACCCCATTAAGTGACTATAGCCAACCGCAACTGATAGTGAACTTACAAAGGATGAATAAGATTATAAGCTTGGATCGCGATAATTACTCATTAACTGTCGAGGCTGGGTGTACCTTGCAACAAGTTCAAGAATACGCTAGTAGACATGGATTATATTTTCCGTTAAGTTTAGCTAGTCAGGGGAGCTGTCAGATTGGCGGTAATTTGGCAACTAATGCCGGTGGTGTGCAGGTACTTAAATACGGTATGATTCGTGATCTAACACTTGGTTTGCGTGCCGTATTGGCTAATGGTGAGGTTTTAGATGGGCTGACAGCGCTGCGTAAAGATAATACCTATCTGGATCTCAAGCAATTATTGATCGGCAGCGAGGGAACTCTAGGCATTATTACTCATGCTACTCTTAAACTTTTTCCTATACCCCCAGCGTATTGCACTTTAATGTTTCCCGTAAGCAGTATTGCCCAAGCATTGCAGTTACTAAAACAGCTTAAAACTTACTATACCAATAATGTCAGTGCCTTTGAAATTATCAAGCACGATAGCTGGCAAATTTACCAAAATTATTTTGATTTTAAGCATGAGATTTGTAATGCTCCATGGAGTATTATTTGTGAAATTGAAGTTAATAATGATTTTGTTCTTGAAAATTTATTAACCTTACTTGAACAAAATAAAATTGATTTAAGCCAAAGCATTGTTGCCAGCTCGGAGAGTGAACGTCAATATCTATGGCAACTACGTGAACAAATTCCTCTAGCGGAGAAACAACATGGTTATGCTGCCAAACATGATATCTCATTGCCCTTAAGTCAGATTGAAGAATTTGTGACAATTAATAGCGCAAAATTAAAAGAATTAGAGCCGCGTGGCTATTTTAGTATATTTGGGCATTTGGGCGATGGTAATCTGCACTATAATTTTGGTCTTGCTGGTGCTGATAACCAGCAAATTAGCGAGTTAGAACAGCTGGTGAATCCGCTGGTTTATCAGGATGTCATTGCGCGTGGTGGTAGCATTTCAGCGGAACATGGTATTGGACAAAGTAAGAAATATTGGTTACAACAGTTTTGCGATCCCATTAGCTATCAGCTGATGCAGCAGTTCAAGCAACAATTAGACCCTTTGAACTTACTTAACCCAGGGAAGATTTTTAATCTTCCCAAGTAGTAAAAGATGAGCTATTACGCTAAGAAAGCCTATGGATAAGTACGCGCAAGACGCATTCCAACATTCACGCTGATACTAGCTGGTACGGTAATAAGCCGATATGAAGATTGTAAATATGGCGGTGTAGATGTCCATGCCGCTCCTTTTAGACCGCGTAATTTGGATGATTTGCCATCAAGATCATTCCACTCCCAAACATTGCCAGTTTGGTCAAAAGTCCCGTAGTGACTTGTACTATTAACGAATGCGCCGACATTAGTTAGATAGGTTTGAGTTAGGCTTAGCGCTGGTGATTGGGATACTGAGTAGCCATTGCCTGCATCATCTAAATAGTTGGCTTGATTGGATGATGTGCTGTTGACGTTATTGCCAGGTAGAGTATTGCTTTGTGTTGCAAATGAGTAATATGTTCCGGCACCATTATAATAAGCTGCTTTATACCATTCATTTTCCGAAGGGATGTAGAAAGTTGGTGCAGCTCCAGTATTCGGATTGATGGTGTTTTTGGCAACTGCAGTACCGCTGGTAGCACCATTGAGATTGTATGTTCCATTTTCAGTAGTGGTGCTGTCTTCCACTCCTGCTGGTTGACCATTTGCCATCCAGTTGGCAAAACGTGCCGCACTAAACCAAGATACGCCAGTAATTGGCATGCTCTCGCTACTGGTTCCAGTTGTACTAGCCTGCATTACACTATATGAATAATTACCCGCTGATCCAGTTCGGTTAATTCCCTGTACATTTGCACTCATCATTGATTTATTCCAGAGCATATATGGATCTGATTCGTGTGCTATTGCATTCAGAAATGTAGTATACTGACCAATTGTAACCTCATACTTACCAATTTGATAAACATGATCGACCGCGCCAAAACCTGTTTTGTCATTAATATTATTTGGGTTTGTTACCGTCACTAATTCATAGTTCATAGTCGCTGTAGCATAAACAGGTGCTGCAGATATTACTAACACTATAGAAGCTAAAGCCAATTTACATATTTTTTTCATTTAATAACCTCTTTTATACTAGTTAATTGCTGCTGGGGCTGCCAAACGAAATCCCGTACCATTGTCAGTAGCATTGATTGCATTGGTATTATAAGTTAAAGGCTGCAAAGTGCTTGATGCAGAAAACCAATATCCGCCAGCTAAACCACGATAAGGCACTGGAGCTCCGTCCAAATCATTCCATTGGTAGACATTTCCATCTTGATCAAATGTACCATAATAGCTAGCACTACCGCTAAATGCACCAACATCAGTCAGGTAGTTTTGTGCTGCATAAAGATAATCTGGGCTTTGAGTCACGCTAAATAATGTTGATAGAAAATAATTAGCTTGATTGGGTGCACTGCCAACAGTGTTGCCCGGAGCAGTATCGCTTTCTGTTGCATACAGATAATAGCCACCTGCACCGCTGTTCTTTTTAGGGCTATAAAATGCGGCTTTATACCATTCGTTATAGCTGGGAATATAATAAGTGGGTGATTCGCCTGTATTTGGATTTATTAGATTTTTAACAACTGCATTACCATCCATAGCGCCATTCAGGTTGTAAGCACCATTTTCGGTAGTCGTACTATTTTGTATACCAGTGGGTTGCCCATTTGCCATCCAGTTAGCAAAACGCGCAGCATCCAACCAAGTAACGTAAGTAATCGGGCGATTGGCACTGCTGCCACCGTTCATCATTACGCTATAAACATAATTGCCAGATGAGCCTGTGCGGGTGATTCCAGCGGAATTTAGGTCTGTTCCCATGTTAGGATTATAAAGTTCATAAGTGTCGGTTTTTGCTACGGCATTAAGAAATATAGTGTATTGTCCGATAGTGACATCGTATTTGCCAATTTGATATGGATACGCTACACTACCAAAATCAGTAGCGGGATCGCTTTCATTACCAGGATTACCCACACTGACTAGGGGGTAGGTTATAGTTGATGAATTGCTACTGCTATTTGAACTTCCTCCGCATGCAGACAAGGAAAGCACAACCGTTGCGAACATTGCAGTAATACAAGTGCTACTTCTTTTTATCATTGATGATTGCTCCAAAAACAAGCGATAGTTTGGTGAGTAACAAATTATACAATAAAAAAAGAGACGAGCTAACTAGCACATCTCTTTTTTGTTTAATGAATAATGTATACTCAAACTGATTCAAACACACGCGTGTGTAAGTACTAGTAGGCGATTTACGACGAAGCTTACGACTCGGTAAGTGAGGAGTAAATCAACGACCTAGGATGATGAATCTGATTGAGTATAACTATGCTTTTTTACGGTATGGCAAATAAACTGGTGCCCACATATATTCATCAATTAAATTGTTAATCGTTTTTTCATCTAAAGTCTCGTAAGCAGTTAATTTAGCCGCGACTGCTTCTTTTGCTACTGCCTGCGCAATATGCCTAGAAACCGCACGGACATCTTTTAACGGTGGTAGTAAATTAGCCTGAGGATCATTTTTAGACGGGGAAATCTCAGCCAATGCTTTGGCTGCAATTAAAAACATCCGATCGGTGACTCTTCGGGCATTTACTGCGCGGACTCCTAAACCAATCCCCGGAAAGATATATGAGTTATTGACTTGATCAATCCGACGTAAACCTGAACCTGTGTCATATAGAGGGAATGCGGTTCCAGTGCCAACAATTGCTTTACCATCAGTCCAATCAAGTACATCATGTGGATTTGCTTCAGCTTTTTCTGTTGGATTTGACAATGGGAATACAATTGGACGTTGGCAATTTTGGCTTAAGGCATCAATCACATCACGGGTGAAGATTCCGCCTTGTGCGCATACACCAATTAACATTGTCGCTTTGACATTCTGCACTGTTTCCAGTAAGCTGATATTACTACTATCTGCAAATTGCCAGTTTGGATAATTTTCTAATTGTTTAACAAAGGGTTTTTGAAAATCAAGACTACTTACCTTGTCAGTGATTAAGCCAAAGCGATCCACTAAGAAAATATTAGCATAAGCCGCCTCGCGTGACAAACCAGCATCAACCATTGCATCTACGATTAGATTACTAATTCCAACGCCCGCAGACCCAGCTCCAACTACTGTAATTTTTTGTTGCTCCAATGGTACGCCTGATGCATTAATTGCAGATAATAAGGCCCCGACAACGATTGATGCGGTGCCTTGAATATCATCATTGAAAGTACAAAGTTGATCTTTATAGCGATTGAGTAATTTTAATGCGTTATTTTGCGCAAAATCTTCCCATTGCAATAACACATCTGGAAAACGGCGCTTAATCGCCTGTACGAATTTATCAACAAAATCATCATATTCTTGTCCACGTACCCGTTTGTGGCGCCAGCCTAAATACAGAGGATCATCCAATAATTCCTGATTGTCGGTACCAACGTCTAAAATGATTGGCAAAGTTTTATTTGGTGCAATTCCAGCACAGCCAGTATACAAAGATAGCTTACCAATCGGAATTCCCATTCCGCCAGCTCCTTGATCGCCAAGACCCAAAATACGCTCGCCATCAGAAACAACAATCACTTCAGTATCATCAAAATGGATATGATCTAGAATCTCATCAATATAATCCCGATTTGGATAACTAATGAATACCCCGCGAGCGCGGCGATAAATTTGTCCAAATTTCTGGCATGCTAACCCAACTGTAGGGGTATAAACCAAAGGCATAATTTGTTCGGTGTATTTGTCAAGTAGAGCATAAAATAATGTTTCATTACGATCCTGTAGATTACGCAGATAAATATGGCGTTCTAGATCACTGGGGCTATTAACGACAATTTGATAGTTTTTATCAACAATTTCTGATGGAGGTAAGTATGCTGGTGGCACTATTCCCCGTAATCGAAAGGCAATACGCTCTTCTGCCGTGAATGAGCGTCCTTTATTGAGAACGGGGTTATTGATTAAATCATAACCGCTTACATCTACTTCAATATATTTTTGTCCGGTTTCATCACGCTTAATATTTAATTTCATTTATCAATCCTCACTGATTATAGCTGACTAGATAATATTTTTAATTATACAAACTCTAATACTTGAGATTATAGCAATTTTAAGCCTCGGGAATTTAATATTTAATTTTGCAATTGCTCACACAAGGTATTATGAGAAAATATCTTTTAACCTAGGCATAGAAAACTTTTGTTTTCCTATCGACTTTGGTTCGTCCGATAAAGGTTTAATAAAATTGGAATGATAATCAATATTGTGTAAAACTTCCATATAGTTGCTAAAAACGAAGCAATAATTAAACCACCAATGAAACTAGCAAATGTGATCCCTAATAGACGAAGTTCTTCATGACGTTTTTCTGCAATCATATGTGCCAGATTAAGCAAATTCATGGTATAAGCAACTAAGTTAAATTTAGTAGCGTGTAGGCGATAGAAGATATTATTCATAATTACGCTCATAACGGTTGCAATATTTGCAGCGACTAAAAACCCCCAGCTATTTTCACTTAGACTATCTATATGAAGAGAAACTGTTCCTGCAATGAAATAAATTATTACAAATACCAACGTTATACAAATTCTGAATTCAGTACTTTTCTTTGCAATGAAATTATGTACGAGTATTCCGGAGATTATGAAATTTAATAAAAGTGTCAGACGCACCCAGTCACTAAATCCAAATTTGGTCGCTACATCTGTCATAAAATAGATTAGATTACCAGTCATTAAGACTACGAATACTTTATGCAACATAATAACAGAAATTGCATCGCTAACCCCATTAATAAAAGCTAGTTGGCAGTAATCTAATAGATCACGCTTTTCCATTGGTAACTTTCTCAAAAATTAATTCTAATTGTGATGATCAAAATAATAAACAAATTATCTGGTCAATTATTATTCATAACGTTATTTTAACTATTAGCTTAATCTATTGTTAGAGTAACTTTCCCTTATTTAAAAATTAATGTTTAATAATATCTAAAAATTTTTTGCTTTTGGAGCTCCTCTTTGAAACAAAAACCAAAGTCATTAAAAATTTATGCTATAATAACGACGACATTTTTTAAAGGTTAATCTAACAATGAGTAATGTTGTTCATACTACAGATGCTTCGTTTGAAGCGGATGTTCTTAAAGCTGAAACCCCTGTATTAGTTGATTTTTGGGCTGAATGGTGCGGACCATGTCGTATGATTGCGCCAATTTTGGATGATTTGTCGCAAGAGTATGCAGGACGCCTGAAAATAGTTAAAGTGAATGTTGATGAAAACAGTGTCTCAGCTGCCACTTATGGTGTGCGCGGAATTCCAACTCTGCTTTTGTTTAAAAATGGTGAGTTAGCCGAAACTAAAGTTGGGGCACTGCCAAAAGGTCAATTAGCAGCTTTTATTGACAGCAACATCTAAAGTAGATTACAATGGTTACCTGTGACAGGTGACCATTTTTTATTGTCCACTTTTCAAACACTCTTAGACTGTCAAGTTCACTTTTAAATCTAAAATCAAATCAATAGCATCATCGCAATATCATGGGATAGATAAAGCCTGAAAGCTGAAACCTAATACACAAAGTGAATCCAGCCGTAATTTATAATTTAAAATTTTTTGGTGTATTTATGCATTTATCTGAAATTAAAGATATCCATGTCGCTCAGTTATTGGAAATGGCCGCTGGATATAATATTGAAAACGCAAGTCGTTTACGTAAACATGATCTAATCTTTGCTATTTTACGCAAAGTTGCCGAACAAGGCGAGAATATTTCTGGTGGTGGTGTTCTTGAAGTTTTACCCGATGGTTTTGGTTTTTTACGTTCGCCAGATACTTCGTATTTAGCTAGCCATGACGACATTTATATCAGCCCAAGCCAGATTCGTCGTTTTAACTTACAGACTGGTGATACTATTGATGGCGAAATCAGAATGCCAAAAGAAGGCGAAAAATATTTTGCACTGGTGCGCGTAGATAAAGTTAATGGGAACGCACCCGAAGCAAATAAGCATAAAATCTTATTTGAAAATCTTACACCTCTATTTCCTGAACAACAAATTCATTTAGAACGTGATATCAAAGGCGAAGAAAACTATACTGGTCGAATTATTGATTTATTTGCCCCAATTGGTAAAGGGCAGCGTGGTTTATTAGTCGCTCCGCCTAAAACAGGTAAAACAGTTATGTTGCAACATATTGCGCATTCTATTACTGCCAATCACCCTGAAGTTGAATTGATTGTATTGCTGATTGATGAACGTCCCGAGGAAGTAACTGAGATGCACCGCTCGGTTAAAGGTGAAGTTGTTGCTTCTACATTTGATGAGCCAGCTGCTCGTCATGTTCAAGTTGCTGAAATGGTTATGGAAAAAGCGAAACGTTTGGTCGAGAGTAAAAAAGATGTAGTTATTCTTTTGGACTCGATTACGCGTCTTGCCCGTGCTTATAATACAGTAGCACCTGCCTCTGGTAAAATATTAACGGGTGGTTTGGATGCCAATGCCTTACACCGTCCAAAACGTTTCTTTGGTGCCGCACGTAATATCGAAGAAGGTGGATCGCTGACAATTATTGCGACTGCACTAGTTGAAACTGGATCACGGATGGATGATGTGATTTATGAGGAATTTAAAGGTACTGGGAATATGGAGCTGCATTTGGATCGTGATATCGCTCAGCGCCGAATTTATCCAGCCATTGATATTCTCAGTTCTGGTACACGTCGCGAAGAACTCCTGCTTAGTAAGGATCAGTTACAGAAAATGTGGGTACTTCGTAAATATTTAGCAGAAAAACAATCAATTGAAGCCAGTGGTTTTGTATTGGAGAAAATCCGCGAAACAAAAACTAATGGTGATTTTTTTAATGCGATGACCCGCTCGTAAGAATGTGGTTTATACCGAGGTAGATTGTTCTTTTGCGTTAGAGATACCCCGACTTTTTTAGTCGGGGTATCTCTAACGATTGGTTGGCATTGATGATCTTATGCTAAACATTAGATTTATCAGCCAAAAGTAGGTGCAAAACAAGGTATAATAACCGACTATGAAGAAACAACTCTTATTAATTTCCAGTCTTGTAATTATGTTTTTAAAAGTCCAAGCTATTGACTTGTTTGAAACATATCAGAAGGCTCTTGCTTATAATGCAGATTATTTAAGTGCGATTGCGCTCAATCAGGCAGGGCAAGAGCAGCAAAATATTGCGCGGGCTGCGCTATTACCGCAAATTACCGCAACTGGATCATTGACTGAAAATTATTTTAATCAAGGTGGGGTACAAGCTTATTATCACCAGCCAATTTATAGTGCATCTCTGAATCAGGTTGTTTTTGATTTTAGCAAATTTTCGGCTTATACTAAAGGTAAATTTGCTACGCAACTTTCTGATCTGCAGTTACTTGGTGCACAACAACAGCTTATGGTTAACGTAGCGCAAGCTTATTTTGATGTGTTATATGCTGAGGATACTTTGTTGGCAACCCGCATGACTAAAGAAGCTTTAAAACAGCAAATGGTTCAAGCCCAAGCTGCGTTTAAAGTTGGTTCGGTTACGGTTGCTGATGTAAACGATGCTATGGCGGGTTATGATTCAGCGGCTGCACAAGAGATTCAAGACACCAATAATCTAATATTTAAGAAGAATATTTTCCGTAATTTGACTGGAGTTGATCCAGAGCAAATTCAACCGATTCAGGATGAACTGAAACTTACCTTGCCAAGTCCAAGTAGTGATGCTTCTTGGTCGTCAATGGCGGAGAGTGGCAATGTCAATAACAGAATAGCTGGGAAACAAATAGATATGGCTAAGCAAGATATCTTGATGTCGCGCTCAGGACATTTTCCAATAGTTCTACTTAATGCACAATATCAATATCAGGATACTGCTGGATTGGATGCTACTAATGCTACTCCAACTCAGATGCAAATGTTTAACATTCCTGGTAGTGTTCTTTCCAACTATAGTACTGGTTCGGTAGGACTGCAGGTGAGTATTCCGATTTCATCTGGTGGAGCGGTTAATGCGCAGACAAGGCAGGCAATTGATGTGTTTGAGTCGTCGCAGCAGCAGTATGTTTATGTTAAGCGCCAAACTGATCAGAATATTCGTAATGCTTACTGGAATGTCCAAAATGGGGTAAGTATTGTTAAAGCACAGAAAGCAGCCTTACTTTCGGCTAAGACCAAATTGGCATCAGATAAGCTAGGTTATCAAGTTGGAATTCGAAATAGTGTTGATCTGGTTGCTTCGCAAAAAAATTACTATCAAACTTTTCAAACTTATCAGCAAGCGCGGTATAACTATTTAATGGCAGAAATTCAACTTCAATATCTTTCTGGCTTAATTGATGGACGCTTTATGCAAAATATAAATGCTAATATTAAGAATTAATCTGGGATTATCGCTGGTTAATAAAAATAAGTAAGGTCTAACGTTATGTTGACCTTATTTTTTTATCAAAAATTGAATTGAACGATTTGGTATAGCATACTGTAATATAATATTTGATGAATCATTTTCTCACATAAAATGCTATATTCAAGATGAAATAAATTACTACTAACTTATTTAAAGGTGTGAATCATGAAAAAAGCATTAATTCTTGTCGATTATATCAATGAAATTTGCCACAAAGACGGTGCGTTTGGCTGTTTTCCAATGTTAGAAGCAAATCAGGCAATTGCTAAACTTAATCGCTTACTTGAACATGCGCGTAAAAACTCATGGTTGGTAGTGTGGATTATTGTTGGATTTGATAAAAACTATTCGGAAGCGAGTAGCAATTCTCCACTTTTTACCCGAGCAAGAGAATTTCAAAAGTTTCAACGTGGAACCTGGGGCACTGAAATTTTGGCTGATCTGAATTATCAAGCTGGGGAACTAATTATTTGCAAAAATGCCGTAAATCCTTTTCATGCAACGAATTTGGACCATGTGCTACGCGTAAATAGCATTGAAGAATTGTACATTAGCGGAGTTTCTACCGAAGTTGCGATTCAATCATGTACCAGAGATGCTCATGATCGTGGTTATAAAGTAAACGTTATTGCGGATTGTTGTGCCAGCTCTAGACCGCAATTTCATGGAGTATCTTTGGAAATGTTGTCATACATGGCAAATGTGGTGCAAAGCGATTCTTTAATTTGAGAGTGATATAAATAATTATAGTGGACGATCCAGTTTGCCACCATTTTTTATAAAATCAGCATAAACATCTGCTTTGTCTTTAAAGAAAATATTAGTTTCACTATAACAATTACCTGCATAGCAGCTTAGACGTACATATTGATTATACTTAGTTCCTTTCACTCCAATTAAAGGGTGAATATTCATTTTAACTAGCAGTACAAAGTCATAAGCAAAACTATAACGAATACTATTACCATAAATGTAGCAGCCTTGATTATTAGGTAATACTTGGAAATAATCTGTATTATTAAAAGTGCTGTTATTCGGGTCTATTGAGTTTTTACCATCTAGATTATGTAATAAGCTGCAATTATGCGCATCCAGATAAATCTGAGTATCAACATTAGTAAAGTTTAATGCTTCTGTGGTATGTAAAAAAACTAACATAAGTGGGCGACTCATTGCGATTGTAACTATTAAAATAAACATGATTAATCTCTTGGAGAGCTTGCTAAGTGCTTGGTGTTTAAGATGGGTGAGGTATAGCCCTACCAATGAATAGTAAATTCCAAGCCAGATTAAAATCAACTGAATTTTAAAGCTTAATGAGATATTTTCTGGAATAAAGGTAAATCCACCGACAGTAAAACTAATCAGTAATAGACAAAATTTTATCCAAAATTTAAAATTAGAGTCATTTTTGAGGTAACTAGTAAAGAAATTGACAATAAAAATTATTAAAACTGGATAAATCACCAGTGTAATGATTGAGACAATAATGGTAAAGATAAAAAATGATGCAAATGCCGCAGCACTGGTTTGAGGTATAAAAATAAAGCGAGACTCTTGTAGAATAATGCTAAAACCGATTGAACATGTTGCAATAATAAACGGTAGTATGTTCTCGGTTCTAAATAAGTGTAAGATTAAATGAGTGAATATGAATTTATTGAAATCTAACAAATCCATTTTGCGAAGTTGCTGAAAATAACTGCGATAATGATCTTTAATATTGGCTAGCATGATAATTCTTTTTCATTTTTTGTAGCTATTAGTATAACATGATTATTTATATTAAACATAACAAAATACAAGCTTCAAAGATAATGAGTATATGGTGTATTTCAAGTCTTAGCTGTTATACAATAAGGTACAATATGGTATTAAACATGTTTTTAATTAAGGGATTAGAGTTATGGAACAAACTATGCGTGTAGTTAGTGCAAAATACGTCTTTGATGGGGTAAATCTACTTTCGGATAAAGCTGTTTTAATTGAGGGTAATACCATTATTGATGTTGTAGATAAAGATAAGGTTTATGATGCTAGTCAAATCGAAGATTTTGGTGGTAGCGTAATTAGTGCTGGTTTGATTGATTTACAATTAAATGGTTGTGGTGGCGTGTTATTCAATGATTCAATTACGCTAGAAACACTAGAGACGATGCACCAAACCAATTTACGCTATGGTACAACCAGTTATCTGCCGACTTTGATTACTTCAGCCGTTGCAGATGTGATGCAAGCTTTGGAAGTAACTAAACAATGGTTTAAACTATACGGTAATATGCGTGGGGTGATTGGTCTACATCTGGAAGGTCCATTTTTGTCAGTTGAAAAACGTGGTATTCATCCTTTAGAGTTTATTATTAAGCCGACTGATGATTTATTGGGGGCAATTGTTCCGTATACTAAATTTTTCCCGATTAAAATGACGCTTGCACCTGAGAATTTTACTGTTGAGCAGATTGAATATTTGGTAAAACATGGTGTGATTGTATCGGTTGGACACACGAATGCAACATATGCACAAGCAGAGGCTGCGTTTAACCATGGTGCAGCAACCGTAACGCATATGTTTAATGCGATGAGTGGAATGACTGGGCGGAATCCGGGGGTAATTGCTGCTGTACTGGCTAATGCACCTTATTTGGGTTTGATTGTTGATTTGTTACATGTCGACAAAGCAAATGTGCGGTTATTATCACAGCTAAAACCAACGACAACTTATTTGGTAACGGATGCGGTTACTCCAACAGGAACAGATATGACCGAGTTTGACTTTGCGGGTAAACACCTTTATGTTCGAGAAGGACGCTGTGTTGATGATGCTGGTACGCTTGGCGGTGCATATTTAACTATGAATGAAGCAGTCGAGAAATGTGTCAATGAATGTGACTTAAGTCTAGAGCAAACGCTTACGATGGCAACCTTAACGCCAGCGCGTTTAATGGGGCTGGATCAACAATTAGGTAAGATTGCAGCAGGATATCGCGCGGATTTAATTGCGCTAAATCTGAAGGATTATTCGTGCACCATTATTTAGAAGATTATGTAGCGGCTCTGGATATGGTGATTCTACCAGAGCAGAAAACAATAGTTGTTAATCCTGAGTCGCTCTTTGTTTATTTATCACCTGCTATTCGTGAAGATTATGGGCTTGATGGTGCTGATTATCGTAGCGCAAGCTATGTTGATTTGCCTCCGATTCGTCAAATTGCTCCCAGTTGTGTTGCAGAAGATAATGAATGTCTGACAACGCTCAAAATGCAGCAATACATCAGTTCGCAAAACCATCAGGGCGAGATTCAATTATTTCTAAAACAGAAAACACCAATAGTTAATCCAGCCAGCAATGTTGGCGTAGGCGTGCGGGTTGATTTTTTCCCGATCTATTCGCTAGGACATTTTAAACCCTACATCAATAGCCATATCGTGCAATATGCCTCTGATGCATCTGAGGTGTCTATTCGGCAAAAAATTGAGCTGACTATGATTGAGGAATTAATATTATTTTTGCTGATTATGTACGTTAAGCCTAAAGTAGTAACTTTGCATCTCAACGCAATTTTACATAAAAATATTGCCGTTAGTACTGTTCGCAATACGATTCATCAACAGCTCTTGCGTAAATTTGCGGTAGTTAGTGTTGAAGAGCTGATTGACAAAGCGATTTTTTGTGGTTATGATACTATTTTACCGCGGATTATGAGCGAGCAGTTTAGTATCCGGATTAGTTAAATAAACTTACTAAGGGTATTAGATGCTGCTTAAGGTACTCTATATAAATATTGCATGATAAAAATATTAAGACTAGAGGCTATGTTAAATAATTTGACTTTGTCTGCTCAAGTGACAAATGTGCTGAATATTATTGATTTTGCTGTCAAAGTATAGCTATACATAAATGGACCGAGAGCTACAGATAATTAAATTATAGTATATTATTAATTTTAATAGCTTTTGTTTGGCAATTACTCCAAAATTAAAAGCTAATCAAACCCAAATTCGAACTCTTGCTGCTTTGTGGGATAGCTTGTTGGCAAAGTTGGTGAGGTGGAGTTAACGTGTTTTTTTAGATAGCCTACTTATGCATAAACATATAAAAATTGATGTTCCTGTAAATGATGATTTTATCCAAAAATTTGCTGAAATGTATCTGAAGCAAAGAGCTCGGACAAGTTTTAATTTTGATGATATCAATGAACAGGCACTATTTAAAAATTTAGGATTTGGAACAGATGCTCTAAAACAAATTATAACTAAAAACTCCATTCCTATTGATAAGAGAAGGGAACAAGGTATAGAGCCAAAGGTACTAAATGATATTTATCGCAGCGATTTAGGTGAGTTATTAATGACTTACTATTTTGAAGAAAAACTTCCTGATGGAGAGCGTTTCATAATCCCATTAAAAAATATTACATTTAGAGAAAGAGCAGAGTTCCCAGGTAGGAGACTTGATGCTATTGGATATAGAGACAGTGATGCAGCAGTTGAGATTTTATTGGGTGAGGCAAAGGTGTCAGCAGACAAAAGGACTCCTCCTGCCGTTGTTGATTCAACAAATGATTCAATATATAAAACCCAACTGAATCATAGACATGATATTCCAACCATAGTGAGACGATTATCTGATTACGCTCGCAGATTAAACTCACAAGACGCACAAATTTTAGGGTTTGCAATAATTTGTCTAGAAAAGCAACTAAATGAGAAAATCAAAATTACTTATGGGTGTACTTTAGTCAGAGATTATACATGTGTTAATGAGTCCTCTGATTTTGGTAAAATGAAAACAAATCAGAGTGATTTTGAACCAGGAGAAGTACATTTTCCAATTCTGTCATTTAAAAATAAAAGCATAGGTGATACAGTTGATTTATTTTACAAAAAAATACAAGAGTTGATAGTAAGTTAACATGAGTAAAATTATTAATACAATACTACAAGAAAAGTCAATTATTTCACTTCTAAATGAAAGTGAGAAGAAATATATATTTTCACAACTAAAATTGCCATATACATCTGAATCAAGCAATAGTGTAGCTTTACATTTATCATTTCTGCTAATTAATACTATTTTTTCAGTTGAAAACAGCAACTTAGGATGTGATATTGCGTATAAGCTTTTAAAATCTATTGATATAAGTTCTGAAACTGAAATTTCATTATTTGAAGAAATTTTTGGGTTTGAAGGTGTTGATTCTAGTAAATTATATTACTTTTATCTAGCAAATATTGCATTAAAGGCAGAAAAACAGATTAGCATTCGCGTAGACTTAAGTAAATATTTACCCATCGCAAGTGAAGATAAAAACTGGAAATTTAGATTGCTTAATATGGCAATGGAGGCTTACATCTTTTTAGTCCGTAAGCGTGATGGTTTATCAGATGTTGGAAAAGCCTTAGCTATAATTGAAAATTTAAAGCAAGAACAACAAGTTTATGAAGAAAAGTATTTAAAGCAATTCTCAACGTCAAATGAAGTGAATGAAGCTTATGTATTACTATCGCTGTATCATTTGTCTAAAGCTATTGTTGAAACTGCATTATATTTAATACAAGGATATGACTACAAAGAGAGATTAGATGCTGTAATTAGGCAACATTTAGATATAGCAAAAAAATTAGCTAAAAATGAACCCAGATTAAACAGTATATTTCAACTTTTTGAGTTTGGTTTAAATAGCATGTACAAAAATGCAATTTGGACTCAGACAAAATTTAATGATAAAATTAAACTTCTTTGTAGGAGAAAGGCGGAGTTAAACGTCTTGGAGCTTTTACCATCTCAAAGAAATGCACTCTCAGATAATTTACTGGATGTAGCCTCTAATGTTACTGTACTACAAATGCCTACCAGTGCAGGAAAAACACTTTTGGCAGAGTTTAATATAATAGTAACTAAAGCATTGAGAGCCGATGCAAAAATAGTATATATAGTTCCTTCGCGAGCATTGGTAAATCAGGTCTATTTTGACTTAAAATCCGATTTGGAATATCTTGATTTTGTAATTGAAAAAACATCATCTGCGATAGAAATAGATCCAACAGAAGATTCATTTTTATGTAGTGATAATAAAATTGATGTACTTGTTTCTACTCCAGAAAAACTTGATTTGTTAATTAGAAGAAAGCATTCTTCAGTAGAGGATGTTTCTATGTTTATTCTTGACGAGGCTCACACTATTCAGAATGGGCAACGTGGAGCAAAATTAGAGTTGTTATTAGCTATTTTAAGGAGAGAAAGACCTAATGCTAAGTACATGTTGTTATCTCCGTTTATTAAGAATGCAGATAAAATAATAACAGAGTGGCTCGGAGGAGGTAATTCAATTTCGATTGATTGGAAACCTTCTGAAAAATTAATGTTGGGAGTCGATACTCATATAACATCTAAACGAACAACAAATGAAATTCATCTGGAACTCATTTCTTCTCCTTACGACTCTATCCAACCAATTGGTAAAACAACGATTCAAAATCCTTATGAAATAACAAGTACTGGTGAAAAAGATAAAATACTTGAGTTTTCTATTAAGCATTTTGCGGAAGATAAAAAAACATTCTTGGTTTTGTGCTATGGAAAAAATTCAGCTAATTCCAGAGCTGAATTTATTTATAATAATGTTGATGGTTATTGTGCTAACGATGATGTTAAACTAGTTAAGAAATTTATTGAAGATGAAATTGGGAGACCAACAACTTTATCGAAAGTAATTCAAAAAGGTATTGTTACACATCATTCAGGAATGACTGACGAAACAAAATTATTAGTTGAGCATTTAATTAGAGAAAAACAAATAAAATATGTCTGTGCTACGACTACGATAGCAGAGGGGGTGAATTTTCCAGTATCAACCGTATTTTTTGATGATTACAGAAAAGGAAGAGATAATAAACTTGACACAAATGATTTTTGGAATATTGCAGGAAGAGCAGGTAGAACTTTAGTTGATAATTATGGAAAAATAATTCTACCTTTTAATAGTTCTGCAAATATAAGTAGTGCGAGAGATTTAATAAATAATAGTGCCAATGAGCTAACAAGTGTCTTGGCTGAGCTTTTTGAACATGCTGATATAATTCAACAAAAATTAAATGAGACAAATGGACTAAATGAACTTTTTAAAGATTACTCTAATTCCCTATCTCCTTTAATACAGTATTTTGTGCACTTACTTACAGTTGGAGAGAATGAATATTTTGTTTCGGAAATTGAGGATCTTTTTAAAGACTCTTTAGAATATTATTTACTCGACACACAAGAGAAAAAAGAAAAATTTATCTCAATCTGTAAGTCAATATATTTACATATCCAGTCAAAATATCAAAATCAAGGTGGTGCATTAAGTTTTGCTGATAAAACTGGGTTTTCTGTACCCTCAGTTTTAACAGTTATGTCCGCTGCAACTAAAAATCCTGACATTAGAGATTTAAGCTCTTGGTCAAAAGAACAATTATTTAATAGCCAAAATCCAGATAATCTTGCAGAAAAAATAAAAGTAATTGCAGCTTTAAGGGAAACCAATTTAGGAATAGAAACGAGTAACACTCCCTTTAACCCCGATTTATATGCAAAAATCATTATTCATTGGGTGAAGGGTCAAAAATTTGGAGATATATCTGATTTACATCCAGCCTATAATTCTCAAAGGGAAGATGAAAATGAGGCTGAAAAAAGAATGACCGAATTTGTTAAAAAAATGAATGACATACGTTTTAAAGCTTCTTGGGGGTTAAGTGCCTTGGAAGGTATTGTTAGAGGAAAAGAGGAAATTAAAGATTCACATATACCATCATTGGTTTATTTTGGTGTTGACAATGAAGAGGCTCTAGCCTTTAGGATGATTGGCGCTCCAAGAGCTCTGGCTTTTTCATTGCAAAACATTCTAGATAAAAAATTAAATGAATACTCTTTTCAAGGCCTAAGAAAAAGAGTTAATAGTCTGACCAATTCTGATTGGGATGGCATAAAGCCATTAAACTCATCATTAAGCGGGATGGAATGGAAAAGAATATCAGAAATGTTAATTAAATAGTGGCGATAGTTAGTGACTTTATTATTGAGCTCACTTGCTAAGCTTCGTTATGAATGTCTCATATCATAGCGAAGAGTATGGTGGTACTAATTTAGCATACTATTAATCTTAAAGTAAGCGGAAATGATTGTCAATGAAACTACAAAATTTCAAGACCGGGAAAATCTTCGGAATATTTGAATTACAGCTCCTGTTCCAATACCCCAGATTGCATTAATCATAAACATGAGAAATATAGTTGCTGGAGTATAATTCATTGCAATTCCTTTTAATGGGAAAACTATCAATGCTGCGCATAGTGGGGGAAATATACCGCCAAAGATGAATAGTTTTAACCAATAAGCAAATTTAACCGAATTATGCTTAAAGATAACTGCTGGGATAATCCCCCATATTCCACCCCAAAAAGCCAGTGAAATGAAGGCTGGAATGGCAAAAGGTTTGGTTGGAGTCATTGCATATGGTGCTTTAGGGATAATCCCGAATTGAAACAAAATCTCCAAAATGCCTTGATGAAATACAATTGTTGAGATAAACCCTGCGATAAAGCCAATAAAGATAATTTTTTTATTCATAAATATTCTTTCTTAAAGAGAATGATTAAACAACTAAGATTTTTTAGCACCAAGAAGTGATGTGCTTATTCCACTGATAAAGATTAGCGGGATACCGTAAATAGCCCAATACCAAGTGTAATTACCTGTTTCACCAAAATAAAAATAACAAAATATCCCCCAACTTATTCCGACTAGAATACTAACATAGGCGCTTTGGCTATTTGCTTTTGACCAGTAAAATCCGGCAAGTAATGCAAAACAAAATGCAACGATAGGGATATTAAATAAAATCATCTTACTTAAAATATTATCAATTAAGCTATTGGCAATAATGTACGCAATAAGCGCGCAGATCAGAACCCATAAAATATTGGTGTTAACTTTGCTTGAGTTTGACTTAAAAATACTTCCTACGATTAAAGTTACCATCGCATTCCATACTCCAGCTAAAGTACTTGCCGCAACAAAAAATAGCACAACATATGCTACTCCCTGTAGCGCGTGTGGCAATGCATTGCGAATCAAATACGGTAGGCCTAATTGAATATCTGCTAATTGTACGCCTTTGCTACGCAGAATGGCTGTTGCCAAAATCCCTAAACCATAGAGCAAGAATATTATTATTGCGGCGATTGCTGCTGCGAAATAGGCGGTTTGCTGAGTTTTGGCAGCGACGATTTTCTGCCCGTACCAAGGTGCAATAATATAGCTAAACATGGTTAGAATTGTTAATGAAATGATGAATTTAGGTGGTAGCAATGTTTGCATTTGAGCTAAATTAAATGCTGGAATTTGATTACTTTGTGGAAGATGATAACTAAAATATGCCAAAAGTGGAAAGAAAATTATAACGAAAATAAAAGATAAGACATCTAGTGCAATAATGGAGCTTAGTCCTCCACGCAGGGTTAGCAATAAAATAACTATTACTAGCGTGGCACTGAGGATTAAGGAATTAATCGGAATTAGTGGCTGCATTAGTAAAGTTAGCGATTTGATGTAGGCAGCACTAAAGCCAAGCATTGCTAAAAATAGTACGATTGCAACCAGTAATTCTAATTTTCGTCCATAGCGAGTAGCAAAAAAATGTGCTACAGATACTCCATTGAACTGCTTCCATTTTTTTGCGACGGTTAAAGTATAAAAAAGTAGCCCAATTAGAAAGATAAACGGCATTGCTAATGCCCAATAGCCAGCTAAATATCCCAAAGATGAGAAAGAAATCAAAGTTCCGGTATTAAATTCAGTCATTACCAGTGTTGCGACCAAAGGCAAGAGCTTAGTATGCCGCCCAGCTAACAAATATTCATCTTGTGACTTTACTTGATTAGAGTTTCTAAGGCTATAGTAAGCAATCAATACAAAGCAAAGTAAGGCTGAAATTATTCCCATTAGGTATTATCCTTCTGCCAGAAATGGAAAAAACGCAGATGTAAGAAGGCACTTAATAAAACTAAAATAATATAAGCATAAGCCAGTGGTGTAAATAAACCAGGAACTACAATCATCAACGCATAAAAAATAAACGCTTCAGCTCTTTCAATCAGACCATTATGATAAAAAAAGCTTTTATTGCTATTTTGCTCAACGAAAATCCCAACCACCAGAAAGCTAGTAATGCAGATTAGATTGGCAAATAGCATGAAAAAGCAAGCGATTCCGCGGCTTGGATCAACCAGATAAAGTGCAAAAATTACGGCACTTTCGACAATTCGATCCATCACAATATCCAGAGCGCCACCCAATTGGCTGGAACTATCACAAGCTCGTGCGACAGAACCATCCAAGGTATCCAGATAACCTGACAAAGCCAGTATAAATATTGCCAGCCACGGATAATGAAAATACACTGCTGGAATAACCAGTAACCCAACTATACCAGATAGAACGGTAATTGCAGTTGGAGAAAATTTACAACCCATTTTTAATATCGGGGCAATAAATATTTTTTGGTAGTGGTGACGGAATTTTTGTTCGAGCATATATTTACTTACCAGAAAAATTTTAGAATTTTGACAATAAATTTTACTTTTGTCGAGAAAAGTAGTGGCTTATAATATTCGCCAATAACTTGTTTATTTAAATCGCTTAGAGTTGGGTAAGGAATAATATTTTTGGTTAACGCTTTGATGCTCTCGCCACGATTAATTAGATCTATCCATGGAGCGAGCAATTCACCAGAATTTAATCCCAAGATTGACACACCCAATACTTTACCTTTTTTAGTGGTAATTAGTTTAATTTTCCCTAAGAGCTCACGTTCAGCCTGAGCTCGGTCATTTTTTTTATATTCAAATTGACTGACTAACATATTATTAGGATATTGAGCTTGGGCTTCGCGTTCGAGTAATCCGACATGAGCTAATTCGGGATAAGTATATGTTACCCATGGTACTGCGTGGTAGCTAACTTTTGCTCGTTGTCGGAAAATGATATTGCGAATCACGATTCCTGCATGGTAGCCCGCTATATGGGTGAATTGATAATCTCCCACGACATCACCAATGGCAAAGATTTTCTTATTCGACGTTCTTAATCTTTCATCGACGGTAATTTTGTGAGCCGCATGCTGAATATCTGCGGCAGCTAGATTTAGTCGATCTATATTGGCTTTACGTCCAGTGGCTAGCAAGAGGTGTGATCCACTAATGATTTGTTCTTTGCCATTTACTTCTATGACTATTTCAATTTGCTGAGTATCATTATAGCCAACTCGGAGTATCTTAATATCTTCTAGAGGGTTCAGCCCTTGATTGAGCATGTTTTGGCGTAATTCAGCAACTAAATCAGCCTCGTCGCGCGGCAAGATTTTACCTAGATTAAGGAGCGTCACCTTGATGCCAAGCATTAAAAATGCCTGAGCTAATTCACAGCCAATCGGACCACCACCAATTACCAATAAATGACTTGGAGTCTCGGTTAAATTAAAAATAGTTTCATTAGTCAGATAGCTTACCTTATCTAGCCCGGGAATTGGTGGTATTACTGGCGAAGAACCAGTGGCAATAACAAAGTATTTGGCAGTAATAATATCTTCATTGACTTTGACACTCTTACTATCAACAAAGCTGGCATATCCTTGATAGACGCTAGCTCCCAGCCCCGTAAAACGTTCTACTGAATCATGCGGTGCGATATTAGCAATCACCTGACGCACTGATTCCATTACCTCGCTAATTATTACTGGCTTGGCGCTAGCGTGGAAGCCAAACTTGACAGATTCGGTTATTGCATAATAGTGCTTCGCGCTAGCCAGTAAGGCTTTGGATGGTACGCAGCCATAATTAAGGCAATCACCACCCATTTGATGTCCCTCAATTAATGCAACTTTGATACCAAATTGACATGCACCTGCCGCCACACTTAAGCCACCAGCACCAGCACCGATAATACAAATATCATAATGATGATTAGCCACTGGTTTTACCTTTCTTTAATGATTTGACAATCACAGGAATAAATGAAATGATGCCAAGTAAGGTTAGTGCCAGCAAAATTTGCGGACTGATTAGCGAGCTTAATTTAAATTCGCTTGAATTTTGTGCAAAAATAGTAGTTAGGCTTGCACCTATATTTACATAAACAAAAGTGCCGGGGATTATTCCGAAAAAAGTAGCTAAAATAAAATCACGTAATTTGACATTGAAGATTCCAGCGGCTAAATTTATCAGCCAAAATGGCATGATCGGGAGAAATCTTAAACTTAATAGATAATAAAAGGCATTTTGTTTAAAATTAGTTTCCATAAATTTTACTTTATTACCGATTTTAGCTGCTACACTTTCGCCAAAAGCTAGCTGGACGGCAATTACCAGTAGAGTCGCACCAATGGTTGCAGAAGTTACCACCAGAGATGTTCCAATAATACTGCCAAATAAAAACCCAGCCAACAAAGAAAAAATACTAGCTCCAGGAATTGAAGCAGTTACAAGTACTATGTAACTAATACAAAAAACAGCAATTGACAAGTAATAGTGGTTTTGCACATATAATGCTAATTGGGCATGGTGTTGTTTTAGACTTGCAAAGTTGAGATAATGCATAATATTAAATTTAATTGCTGCAATAATAGTTACAGCGATTATGATTAAAGGTATAAAGCGTTTTAGATTTTTCAATTGTTTATTACTTTTTAATTAATGGCTAATTATGATTTTTAAATGATTTGAATGGCATGTACAGTATTTTAGCTAAATTTTGGGCTATTTGCTCATCGCGCAAATAATTCAACCCAATTGTCATATTTTTATGTCCCGCTTGTGGTTGAGACCGATACGTTCCACAGAGCCGATCCCACCACGGGATGTTAAATCCAAAGTTGGAGTTTAGCTCTTTAATTACTGTTGAATGATGCACGCGATGCATATCTGGTGTCACTAATATTAAACGCAGTAATTTATCTACTGAGTATGGTAGCCGAATATTGCCATGGTTAAACATTGCCGTAGCATTTAATAAAATCTCAAAAATAATTATCGCGACTACTGGGATACCTAAGGTTATAACTACTGCAAATTTAATCAGCATTGATAGAATGATTTCGAGAGGATGAAAACGTGCTCCGGTGGTGACATCATAGTCTAAATCCGCATGATGAACTTGGTGGAGCTTCCAAAGCCAAGGTAGTTTATGAAATAGGACATGCTGCAAATAAATCGCAAAGTCAAGAATAACAACAGACAATCCAATCACCCACCAGCCAGATAAATGCCAATAGTTTATAATTCCAAAACCATGTTGGACTGCCCACCATGCGACTCCAGTTGCGGCAACTGGAAAAATAAGCCGAAGTAGGATAGTGTTTAAGAATACCAAACCCAGATTATTTATCCAGCGATAGGATTTACTAATCTTTAATTTACGTCGTGGTGAGATGATTTCCCAGATTGCTACGCTTGCCAAAACGACAATGAAAATCATTAGTCGGAATAAGCTTTCATGAAGAATTAGGTAATTACTCACATTTATTCACTAATTTTAGCTATTACAATCTTGTTTAGCAAATTTCTTTACTTTGGGAGTGTCTATACTACCGCAATTACAAATTGATGCTCCAGTTTTTCTCTTGATGCGAAATAGCAGTCTGCCAATCCAAAATAGAGCACCTATCCCTATCAAGGTAATAATGATAATGTCTAATGATTTCATTTTATTACTTCCTTTTTGAGCGGTACTACTTAGCAGCCACTAATGGTAAATATTGTCCATATCCTTGTTGTTTCATTTGACTCTCTGGTATAAAGCGCATTGCAGCAGAATTCATACAATAGCGCATTCCTGTTGGAGCAGGACCATCATCAAAGACATGTCCAAGATGCGAATTTGCATAACGAGACATAACTTCAGTACGAGTGCTGAAAAATCCGTGGTCTACTTTCGTAGTGATATATTTACTATCAATTGGTTTACTAAAACTTGGCCAACCAGTTCCAGAATCATATTTATCTTTAGAGCTAAATAATGGTTCTCCAGAGACTACGTCAACATAAATTCCCGCAGCATGATTATCCCAGTATTGATTGTGAAACGCTTGCTCAGTAGCGCTTTTTTGGGTCACTTTATATTGCTCGGGAGTTAATTCTTTTAATCGAGCTGACTTATTGAAATCTTGATAATTGTTATCAGCAAAAGCTCCTGCTGATAACATAGCTAAACCGATAATTAAATATTTATTTTTCACCCCAGACCTCCTTAACTTTAGCATCCCGCCCGCAATTCCAGCGATAAAAGTGGTAGCGGTAATCATTTTTACGGTAGTATTCTTGATGGTAATCCTCAGCAGGATAAAAGGTAGTAGCTGGGACTAGCTCAGTATAAAAAGGTTTAACCTGTTTCTGCGCTTTTTTAAATTCGCCAAGAGCTTGTTGCTGCTGTCCTGGGTTTAGGTAAAGAACTTTGCTTTTATATTGTGAGCCAGTATCGCAAAATTGTCCAATGTTATTGGTTGGATCAACATGGTGCAAGAAATAATTAACCACTTGGGAATAAGTAATTTTCTTATTGTCAAAAATTACTTTGACTACTTCAGAATAGCCACTGCCACCAGCAGAAACAGTTTCATAGGTCGGGTTAGGTGCTGTACCACCATCGTAACCAGCAATAGTGCTTTCAACACCGTTTAATTTATCAAAATCAGCTTGCATACACCAAAAGCATCCGCCAGCAAAGACTGCTTGCTCCGTGCTGGCATGACTAATTGCATACCAAGCTAGTAAAATTGGTATTATAATTTTTCGCATAGCACCCATCCCTTATTAATAATTGGTTATTATAACAATTATAATCCTAAAAGTGTCAGTTAGATATTTTGTTATAGTTTTCAAGCTGTAACTAGTATACTAACGCGCTTTAGCTATTTGCTGTAGCTTGTGATAGAATTTGTTTTAACACTTCAAGGTAACTATTAAAACGTGATTTACCTAACTCACTGACTTCATACTCTGTTTTTGGCTTATTATTTAATCAGAAGCTTGGCTAACCTCTTCAAAAATGTTAATAATGTAGTTTATAAAATCTTGAACAATTTTACGGCGGTGTTTATTTCCATCACTTACCAGATAAAATGACTGGAAATCACTCTGAAAATAATATTCTGGTAATACCTTGATAATTTTGCCAGTTGCCAGTTCTTCCTGATATAAGTAATCATTTCCACCAACAATTACTTCATTACTCATTACTGCTTGCTTATCCAGCCCTACATTATTAGTCATAAATCGGGTATTTATATGGAGAGCGGCACTATGCTCGGTTTTACTATAAACCTGATAATATCTGATTTTAGTTAAATCATCCTGTATCCGCCCTAAAAGCATGTGATTATCTAGGTCGTTTAATTTTTCGGGTACTCCATAGTGGTCTTTGTATTCTTTGGTACAATATAATTGAATCTTTATTTCATAGATTTTTCTTATTTTTAAGGCATTTTGTTGCGGGACATGGCGTAAAATTGCAAAGTCATATTTTTCCGCAACTAAGTTCATTTGGTAATACTCCCATTTTTAGAGCAATTTAAAAGTATAGATTATTTACAGCTTAAATAATTATTTCTTAAATACTGGTGGCATACCTCCCAAGCTCATATGTGGTCTCACATTATTATACATCCA
>JACCDZ010128266.1_pt1 | contig 72813 bp, 59 predicted proteins | sample 7449551 | NCBI WGS metagenome assembly JACCDZ01 (sample SAMN15323452, study PRJNA562643) | freshwater metagenome | isolation source: river surface water | place: USA:Blue River Watershed | collected 2017-08-18
CAAAAATACGCTCCATCGATACAGCATAACCAATTTTCTCTTTTAGGTCTGCTATAGAAATGCGCTCTTGGGTCATCGTGTTGCGATCGCGAACGGTCACGGTGTTGTCTTCCATGGTTTGGTAATCTACCACCACACAATACGGTGTTCCAATTAAATCTTGACGGGTATAACGCTTGCCTATGGCGCCTCCATCGTCGTACGTGGTATTAAAGGCAAATTTAATGCTGTTAACAATCTCTTGTGCTTTCTCAGCTAAACCATCCTTCTTCACTAAAGGAAGAACGGCTACTTTCACCGGAGCTAAAGCAGGATGGAAATTCAAGAAAAAACGTTGTTTTTCTTGCTCTCCTTCGCCCACCGTCTCTTCTGTATACGCATTACAAAGAATTGCTAAGAATAAACGATCAGCCCCTACGGACGTTTCAACGACATAAGGTATGTAATTTTCGTTTATTTCTGGGTCAAAATACTGTTGTTTTTTTCTCGATAAATCCTGGTGCGCTTTCAAGTCGAAATCCGTTCTCGAGTGGATTCCTTCCATTTCTTTAAAGCCAAACGGGAATTTATACTCAATATCCACCGCCGCATTTGCGTAGTGCGCTAGTTTATCGTGATCATGAAATTTCAAGGAAGTAGCCGGAATTCCTAAGGCTAAGTGGAACTTCATACGTGTTTCTTTCCACTTCGCATACCATTCCATTTCCGTGCCAGGGCGAACGAAGAATTGCATCTCCATTTGTTCGAATTCCCGCATACGGAAGATGAAATTACGCGCAACGATCTCGTTACGGAAGGCTTTTCCGATTTGGGCAATGCCAAAAGGAACCTTCATACGGCCCGTCTTCTGTACGTTTAAGAAGTTCACAAAGATTCCCTGAGCCGTCTCTGGACGTAAATAAATTAAACTAGCATCCTCTGAAACAGCGCCTACTTGAGTAGAGAACATCAAATTGAATTGACGAACTTCTGTCCAATTAGCCGTGTTCGAAACCGGACACTTAATATTTTCATCGATAATGATTTGGCGAACTCCCTCTAAATCCCCTGCATCTAAGCATTTCGCCATCTTTTGTAATAAAGCCTTCGCCTCAGCCTCTTTTCCCTCGTCCTCTAATTGTGCTGCTCTTTCTTCTAATAAAGTATCAGCACGGTAACGTTTTTTAGAATCCTTGTTATCAATCATTGGATCGTTAAACGAATCCACGTGACCAGAAGCCTTCCAAGTCAATGGGTGCATAAAAATGGAGGCGTCAAGACCTACTACGTTGTCATTCAACATCGTCATCGCCTTATACCAAACCGTTTTTAAGTTATTCTTTAACTCGACACCGTTTTGACCGTAATCATATACCGCTTGCAAACCATCATAAATCTCCGAAGAAGGAAATACGAAACCATATTCTTTCGCGTGTGAAATAATATCCTTCAATGCCGAGGCGGTATCCTGTTTTTTATTTTCCATTAAATCAATTTTTTTCAATCGTATTAGATTGCAATTTACCGAAAAGAATCAAAGAATGAGGCTTGCAACGTGTTTTTTCTTAATTTTGCCCTGATTAACATGGTAAAAACCAAGATATTGATGAAAAACGTTTCCTTCGCCTTAATTCAGCTATCCTGCAGCACAACTGTTTCAGAAAACTGGCAAAAAACGATTAGCTCCATTCGCGACGCCGCCTCTAAGGGTGCCCAAGTGATTTGCTTGCAAGAATTGTTCAAGTCGGTCTATTTCTGTTACGAAGAAAAGCAGGATTTCTTTGCTTTGGCTGAGGCGATTCCCGGTCCATCGACAGATGAATTAGGTGCTTTGGCAGCCGAATTAAACGTGGTAATCGTCGCCTCTCTTTTCGAAAAACGGGCGGCAGGTCTTTACCATAACACTACTGCGGTCATTGATGCAGACGGGAAATACCTGGGTAAGTATCGTAAAATGCATATTCCAGATGATCCAGGCTACTATGAGAAGTATTATTTCACGCCAGGTGATTTAGGATATCAGGTTTTTGAGACGAAGTTTGCCAAAATAGGGGTGCTCATCTGCTGGGATCAATGGTATCCGGAGGCAGCTCGTTTAACGGCTTTGCAAGGAGCAGAGGTGTTAGTCTATCCAACGGCTATCGGTTGGGATTTAGAAGAGAAAGACGGTGAAATCAACCGCGAACAATACCAAGCTTGGCAAACCATTCAGCGTTCTCACTCTGTTGCTAACGGCGTTCCAGTCGTTTCCGTGAATCGCGTTGGAACCGAAAATGGCCAACAATTTTGGGGAGGAAGTTTTGTCTCTAATGCCTTTGGTCGCGTGATTTTTCAAGCCTCGCACGATCAAGAGGAAATTGCTCTAGTAGAGGTAGACGTCGATTCAAGCGAATACTACCGCAGAACCTGGCCTTTCTTTAGAGATCGCAGGATTGATTCGTATGGTGGGATTACGGAGAGGTTTTTGGACTAAAATCAAAGCACAAAGAATAAAGCACAAAGAATAAAGTTTGCATCGCCTGCGGCGATGAACATAAAGAATAAAGCACAAAGAATAAAGTACAAATGAGGTATAAAAAGAGCTCGAATTTCGAGCTCTTTTTGATTTTATGAAATATTTTACCTGAAATCATCGCCGAAGGCGATTCCAACTCTGTGCTTTATTCTTTGTGCTTTAATTTATTCTTTATGCTTTGTGCTCTATTCTTTAAAAAAGCTTCGCTTTTTTAAAGTTGCTTCGCAACTTTTAATGCGCTTCCAGCCAATTCTCTCCCACGCCAATTCCCGTTTCCATCGCGACGCCTAAATCCATCGCTTCGCACATGATTTTATTGATTTGGGTTTTTAGGTAGTCGACTTCGTCTTTGTGTGCGTCGAACACAAGTTCATCATGCACGGTTAAGATCATTTTCGATTTCAAGTTTTCTCTTTCGAGGAAATCCTGGATTTGAATCATCGCTACTTTGATCATATCGGCCGCAGAACCCTGGATAGGGGCGTTGATGGCGTTGCGTTCTGCAAAACCACGTTCATTCATATTAGCTGATAAGATATCGCGTAGGTAGCGACGGCGACCCAAAACAGTTTCAACGTAGCCATTTTCACGGGCGTCGGCGATGCTTTGGTCCATAAAGGTCTTCACCTTAGGGAATTCAACGAAGTATTGATCGATAATTTCCTTTGCTTCTGTGCGGGAAATGGCTAATTGTGCCGCTAGTCCAAAGGCCGAAACGCCGTAAATAATCCCAAAGTTCACCGTCTTCGCCTTGCGACGCATGTCCGAAGTAATTTCTTCTAAAGGTACGTGGAACACTTTCGCAGCGGTTGCTTTGTGTACGTCAAGGCCGTTGTTGAACGCATCGAGCATGGATTCATCCTTGGAGAAGGCTGCCATGATGCGCAATTCGATTTGGGAATAATCGGCGGATAAAATCAGGTGGTTTTCATCGCGTGGGATGAAGGCCTTGCGGATCTCACGACCACGTACGGTACGGATCGGGATGTTTTGTAAGTTTGGATCCTTCGAAGACAGTCGACCAGTTGCGGTAACTGCTTGCATGAAGGACGTGTGGATGCGGCCTGTTTTGGGCGAAATAAGAGCCGGTAGGGCATCCACATAGGTTGATTTCAATTTCTGTAATTCGCGGAAGTCGAGAATTAAAGAGGCAATTTCATGTTCCGCTTCTAATTTAGATAAGACCTCTTCGCCCGTCATGTATTGCCCGGTTTTGGTCTTTTTCGCTTTCGGATCTAGCTTCAGTTTTTCAAACAAAATCTCGCCTAATTGCTTAGGGGAGGCGATGTTGAATTCTTGGCCAGCCGTGGCGAATATCTTCTCTTGTACGGCTTTGGAATCTGCTTCCAACGTCTTCGACATTTCTTGAAGGAAAGGCACGTCTAAATTCACACCTTCGCATTCGATCGTGGACAAAACGCGCGCTAGCGGCATTTCTACCTCGTGAAGTAACTGAACGGCTTTCGGATTCGTCGTTAATTGTTTGTCCAGGAATGGCTTTAATTGCAAGGTTATGTCTGCATCTTCTGCCGCATATTCTTTGATCAAGTTTAACTCCACCTCACGCATATTGCCTTGTTTGGCGCCTTTTTTGCCAATCAAATTTTCGATGGACATCGGTTCGTAGCTTAAATAGGCGAGGGCCAAAGCGTCCATCCCGTGGCGTTTCTCTGGTTCGATCAAGTAATGCGCAAGCATCGTGTCGTAAGTTGCCCCTTTGATTTCGATGCCGTAATTACGCAAGACGCTCATATCGTACTTGATGTTTTGGGCAATTTTGATGGTCGATTCTTTGGCAAAAATAGCCTTAAATAAATCAGCTTGCGCCTGGCAAGCCGCCGGATCTTCTGGGAACGGCACATAAAAGGCCTCGCCCTTGCGGTAAGAGAATGACATCCCCACTAAAGCGGCTTCGATCGCCACCAAACTCGTCGTCTCCGTATCAAAACAGAAGGAATCCTGGCGATCCAAGAAGCTAATCAAGGACTTAATCGCGTTCTCGCCTTGCACTAAATGGTATTGGTGCGCAGTATTACTGAGATTTGAATAGCTGGTCGTGATGACTTCTTCTTCCTCTTCCTCTGCGGCCGAAGTGGTGGCCGGAGCCGGTGATCCAAACATATCCATCTGGTTCGCATCCACTTTAGGCGAGGCTTTCACCTTCGCCACAACTGGTTCGTCTTCACCCAAAATTCGCTTACGCAACGTTCTGAATTCTAATTCTTCTAATAAAGGCTCTAAAAGCGCTCGGTTAGGAGGCGTTGCTTTTAATTTTTCCTCTTCGTATTCGACAGGTACTTCGAGCATAATACGGGCCAAATGCTTTGACAAAATCCCTTGTTCGCGGAAATTGATCAAGTTTTCTTGCAATTTGCCTTTCAATTGATCGGTATTATCTAGTAAGTTTTCTAAAGAGCCAAATTGCTCGATGAGCTTTTGGGCCGTCTTTTCACCCACCCCTGGAATGCCTGGAATATTATCCACCGCATCACCCATCAAACCCAGCATATCGATCACTTGGTCGACATTAGCGATGTTCCACCTTTGGCAGACCTCCTTTGGCCCTAAAACCTCTACACCCTTGCCCATAAAGGCCGGTTTGTACATCTTAATGCGCTCTTCCACTAATTGACCATAATCCTTATCGGGGGTCATCATGTAGACCTCAATATCCGGATTCGCTCGTACCGCTTTCTTCGCAATGGTCCCAATCACGTCATCCGCCTCGTAACCATCTAAAATAAGCATTGGAATATCCATTGCTTCTACTAATCTCTTCACATAGGGAATGGCAATCGTAATATCCTCCGGCTGTTCCTGGCGCTGCGCCTTGTAGGGAGTGTATTCGATATGACGAAAGGTAGGTTTAGGTGTGTCAAAAGCAACCCCTAAGTAGTCTGGTTTTTCCTTGTTAATAACCTCTAGAATCGTATTTGCAAAGCCAAAAACGGCGGAAGTATTAATTCCCTTCGATGAAATGCGAGGTGTTTTAGCAAAAGCAAAATGCGCGCGATAAATCAAAGCCATCGCGTCAAAAAGGAATAATTTTTTCATGTAATTCAGCTATATTTGGGGATAGAGATTGCCTTTGTAAAGATAACAAATATCAACGACTTATGAACTTAGCTGACCTGCGCCTAAACTACCAAAAAGGAGAATTGCACGAACAACACGTACATCCCGATCCTTTTGCTCAATTTGCAACTTGGTTTAAAGAAGCACAATCTGCAGAGGTTCCTGAGCCCAACGCCATGTTCTTAAGCACACTAAGTGCTACAGGCCGTCCATCTGGTCGCATCGTTTTATTGAAAACGGTCGATCATGGATTTAGCTTTTTCACAAATTACGAATCCCGTAAAGGCCAAGAATTAGCCTTTACCTCGCAAGCTTCGATTACCTTTTTTTGGGGCGAGTTAGAACGCCAAATCCGCATCGAAGGCCACGTCGAAAAACTCTCTGTTGAATTATCCACCGCGTATTTCCATTCCCGTCCGCGCGAATCGCAATTAGGCGCTTGGGTATCAGAACAAAGTGCCCGCGTAGATTCCCGTGAAGTTTTAGAAAAACGCTATGCTGAATTAGCGGCTGAATACGAAGGCAAAACGATTCCTAAACCAGATCATTGGGGTGGATACAGATTAGTGCCAGATTATTTTGAATTTTGGCAGGGCAGACCATCCCGTTTGCATGACCGCGTGGTGTATGATGCACGGGAAAAAGGGGAGTGGGAGTGTTATCGGGTAGCGCCTTAAAAAGCGGCTGATTAAAGCATAAAGCACAAAGAATAAAGAATAAAGTGGGAATCAAAAAGGGCTCGAATTTTCGAGCCCTTTTTGATGATTACGCAGACAAAAAATATTTCATAATGTTATCGCCTCAGGCGACTCCAAATCTATGCTTTATTCTTTGTGCTTTATGCTTTACAAAAATAACTTTACCTCCAACGGTCCTTGCTTCTGAAACCCTTCACCATACTTCACCCCAATCTTGTGGCCCATTTCCATCGCTCGCGCTTGGATGAAGTGTAAGAAGTCTGGGCTAGAGATATACGAAGCGGGCTCAGCTGAAGTAGGATCAAAGAATTGACTCTTGAAAGCGCGAATCGCGGCTTCTTTTTGATCCCAATGAGCCGTAATATCAATCACGAAATCAGGTTCTAAATAGCGATCTTGAATATAGTGGTAGACTTGTTTGGGTCTCCAGGCAGGAAGGTCGCCGGTTTTGATTTGGCGAAGTCCAGATAAGAAACAGGCATCAATCGCTAATTGTGCCCCTTTTCCGTGGTCTGGATGACGATCCTCTAAGGCATTTGCAAGTACCACTTCTGGTTGGTATTTACGGATGATTTCGATAAGTTTTAACTGGGTTTCTTCGTCGTTTCTAAAGAAGCCATCTCGGATACCTAGATTTTCTCGGGCATGAATACCTAAGATTTGAGTAGCATCTGCGGATTCTTGCAAACGTATTTCGGGTGTTCCTCGCGTACCTAATTCACCGCGGGTGAAATCCACGATTCCTACTTTTTTGCCGGCAGCAATGTGCGAAATGATGGTTCCAGCGCAGCTTAATTCAGCGTCATCTGGATGTGCGGCCATCACGAGGATATCTAATTTCATGGCGATTAATGGATGCGAATTCGGCGCCCAGCTCGGATAACCGATGAGCTCTTCATTCCATTTAACTTCTTCAATTTAGCGATCGATACACCGGTACGTCTAGCGATGGCACCTAGGGTGTCACCTTGACGTACTTTGGTCCAAGCCTTAGTTCTAGAACGGACTTTATCTCCTACAGCACCGTATTCGTTTTTTAACGATAGGGAGCGAATGTCAAAAGAGCGAGCCGTTAAAATAATGTGATCAGAAACGGGTTCGAATGGGCTGAAGTTATAAACGTTCTTCGGGTTCATCGGATTGCCCTCATAACGCGTCTCAAAGTGCAAGTGTGAACCAGTGCTTCGTCCAGTACTTCCTCCTACACCTATCTGATCTCCTGCTTTTACAAGCGTTCCCGGTTCTGCACCAGGAGAGGCTAGGTGAGCGTACAATGTCTCGAATCCATTATAATGTCGGACTAATACATAATTTCCATAACCTGAACGGTCGTAATGACTGACGCGGACAATGCCATCAAATACCGAGAAGACGGGATAACCCGTCTCTAAGTCTAAATCCACACCAGCGTGTAAACGTCCCCAGCGTGGTCCAAATGGACTGGTTTGCTTAACAACTTCTAAGGGTGCTGCCCAATTACGTCCAGCCGCCGTGTTGTATAATTCGATGTCGACAGGCTCGTCAAATTCTTTGGCATCTATATCATAGGGGTCAATTATTTTTGTATCCCAAATCGCGAAATAAGACGCCACTGACACAAAATCCTCTGTACCTTCTGGTGCAGCCTCTTCTTCGATCTCTACGATCAGATTCTCGCCTTCGTCGATGGACGTGGTATCAAAATTACTGATACTCGCATTGACCATTTTAATGGGCTCGAACTTGCGTTCCTGTAATTCAGAGCCTGCGGTAACCCCTACGGATTCCGTCTCATTTCTGAATTGCAAAGGGGGAAGTTCATCTAGTTCATCCTTCTTCTTGTTCTTTTCTTGGAAAAGCTGGGAGTTGGATTTGATTTCGATTTCTGTTTTTTTCTTGAATAAATTCCGCTCTTGTGCCTTCAGACCAAAGCCCGATAGCAGCAGAATACATCCAAAAACATAGGTAATTAACCTCATAAGTCTAAATTAATGTAAGTTGTTCGCGGCTAACCAACGTTCCGCGTCCAATGCCGCCATACAACCGCTACCTGCAGCCGTAATCGCTTGGCGATAAATCGTGTCTTGTACGTCACCGCAAGCGAAAACGCCTTCGATATTCGTACGAGCACTCCCTTTTTCTGTGAGTAAATACTCTTGAGCATCCATCTCTAATTGTCCTTTGAAAATAGACGTATTAGGCTGGTGTCCAATCGCAACGAAGAAACCAGTTAAGGCAATTTCTTCAGTCGCTTTAGTCACATTATTCACGATGCGAATGCCGGTTACCCCGTTTGCATCGCCTAAAATTTCTTCTGTTTCTGAGTTCCAGTGAATTTCAATCTTAGGATTATTCTTCACGCGCTCCTGCATAATCAAGGAAGCACGCATTTCGCCACGACGTACGATTAAGTGAACTTTGGTGCACAAATTCGCTAAATAGCTAGCCTCTTCTGCGGCTGTATCTCCTGCACCTACAACGGCTACTGTTTGGTTACGGTAGAAGAAACCATCACATACGGCACAAGCAGAGACACCCAAGCCATTAAATTTCGTTTCTCCTTCTAATCCTAACCATTTCGCACTAGCACCAGTCGCGATAATGACAGCATCCGCTTCGATTTCTATCGATTCATCAATCCAAACTTTCTTAGGAGAGCTAGTGAAATCTACCTTAGTCGCCATTCCGTAACGGACATCTGTACCAAAACGCTTCGCCTGATTCTCTAAATCGATCATCATTGCCGGGCCATCAATACCATTCGGGTAGCCAGGGAAATTATCAACTTCTGTAGTAGTCGTTAATTGTCCTCCGGGTTGTCCACCTTGGTACATCACTGGATGTAAACCAGCACGTGAGGCATAAATAGCAGCGGTATATCCGGCTGGGCCAGAACCGATAATTAGGCATTTGATTTTTTCTGACATCTGTATTTTTATCGAAAGGGAATGAGCCTACAAAATTCGGGAAATATAGGCAGAAACACAAGCGGTGATTTTTCTTAATAATTCTTACATTTGTTTGTCAACCGAAGCTAAACGAATGAAGCAACTAAATATTTTCCAGAACCTGACTTTTTGGGTTTTATTGTCCATTCTTTTAGGGGTTTTCGTGGGACACTTTACACCTGATTTAGCCTTGTTCAAGGTGATCGAATCGAAGTTTAGCTATAATTTATTGGGAGCTGATTTGAGTTTTGGACCTACGCTGAGCGAAGTTTTCAGTGGTGTCTTTATCAGTTTAGTGAAGCTTTTTATCAACCCTATCATCTTTTTGACGATTTCTTTAGGGATCGTGAATATGGGAAACCTGAAAAAGGTGGGTCGTGTGGGCGGTAAGGCCTTACTCTATTTTGAGGTGGTGACTACGATTGCCCTTTTTATCGGCTTAGCCGTTTCTACGTTTATAGAGCCAGGAATAGGGGTTATCAGAGAAGATATTGCAGGAGGGGATATTTCCAAATACACGCAGAAAGCAGCAGGATTCTCTTGGATGGGTTTTTTGAAGGAGAATTTCACAGTACAGGTTTTGGGTTTTTCTATTTTCTTCGGAATCTTTTTGAATTACGTGAGAGGGAAGGCGAAGATGATTGCGGGGATGCAACAAGCCTCGCATTGGGTGTTTAAAGGCTTGAAGTTAGTGATGTATTTAGCGCCATTGGGTGCGCTGGGCGGGATGGCCTTTACGATAGGGAAGTTTGGAATTCATTCTTTAATTCCTTTAGCAAAACTTATGCTGACGGTCTATGTGACGATGGCGATTTTTGTTTTTGTGGTCTTAGGTTTGATCATGCGTAACTGTGGAGAGCGGATTTGGGCGTTTTTGGGCTATATCAAACACGAACTGTTAGTGGTTTTAGGCACATCCTCTTCTGAGGCTGCCTTACCTTCTTTGATGCATAAATTGGAGAAAATGGGCTGTTCGAAGTCCGTGGTAGGCCTGGTAGTTCCGGCGGGTTATTCGTTTAACCTCGATGGGACAAGTATTTATTTATCGATGGCCACCTTGTTTTTAGCCCAGGTTTATGGCGTACATTTGTCTTGGGAACAGATGCTGACGATTGTGGGCATTTTGATGGTGACCTCTAAAGGAGCCGCCGGCGTGACAGGCAGTGGCTTTGTCGTTTTGGCATCCACCTTAAGTGCCCTGCAAGTGATCCCAGTGGAAGGTCTTGCTTTATTATTAGGAGTGGATCGCTTTATGTCAGAGGCGAGAGCGATTACAAATTTTATTGGGAATGGAGTGGCGACGGTTTGGATAGCGAAGCACGAGGGAGAATTTGAAAAAGAACAATCAACAAATTAATCATATATGTCTATTTCATCCATTTTAAGACAAGATGCGCTTGAGTATCACGCAGGAGGGAAACCTGGAAAAATTGAAGTAAAACCGACGAAATCGACAGCGACTCAGCGCGATTTGTCCTTAGCGTATTCGCCGGGTGTGGCTGAGCCTTGTCTAGAAATTGCAGAAAATGTAGAGAAAGTCTACGATTATACGGCCAAAGGGAACCTAGTAGGCGTTATCTCAAACGGTACTGCCGTTTTAGGTTTAGGTAATATAGGCCCAGAGGCAAGTAAGCCCGTGATGGAGGGGAAAGGTGTTCTTTTCAAAGTTTTCTCTGATATCGATGTATTTGACATTGAATTAGCCGTGACGGATCCAGATGAATTTGTGGATACGGTGGCTCGTTTAGAACCGACTTTTGGCGGGATTAATCTAGAGGATATCAAATCACCTGAATGCTTTGAGATCGAAGAGAAGTTAAAAGCGCGTTTGAAGATTCCCATCATGCACGACGATCAGCATGGGACAGCGATTATTTCGTCTGCGGCGCTGTTAAATGCATTGGAGATCGTAGATAAAAAAATCGAGGAGACAAGGTTTGTAATTTCAGGTGCGGGGGCTGCGGCTATTTCCTGCGTGAAATTATATTTAAAGCTCGGTGCGCGCATCGAGAACTTCTATATCTTCGATAAGGACGGATTAGTATCCGAAGATCGTCCGGATTTGAATCGATATTTAGCCCCATTAGCGGGTAAGGCAGGAAGAAATACCTCTATGGCCGAGGCAATGAAGGGAGCGGATGTGTTCTTGGGTTTATCGGTAGGAGGAATCTTGAAACCGGAAATGGTGGCGACCATGGCTGCAAATCCCATTGTGTTTGCGATGGCGAATCCTACACCGGAGATCGGTTACGAAGAGGCCAAAGCGGTGAGAGAGGATTTGATCATGGCGACGGGACGTTCTGACTTCCCTAACCAAGTGAATAACGTCTTAGGCTTTCCTTTCATCTTTAGAGGAGCCTTGGACGTACGTGCCTCGGAGATTAATGATGAGATGAAATTGGCGGCGGCAAAGGCTTTGGCCTGCTTAGCGAAGAAACCAGTGCCTGATATTGTGAATTTGGCCTATAATGAGAAATCGTTAAGCTTTGGCCCAGAATACATAATTCCTAAACCAGTCGATCCGCGTTTAATCACGACAATCTCAATGGCTGTGGCAAAAGCGGCCATGGAATCCGGCGTTGCTACAAAGCCGATCAAAAACTGGGATGTCTATGAGAATCAACTAGCGAAACGATTAGGCTTAGATAACCAGGTAATGAAGTTCATCTTGAAGCGTGCGAAGTCGAATCCGAAACGGATTGTTTTCGCTGAGGCGGAGAACTTGAAAGTATTGAAGGCCGTTCGTGAGGTATTAGACGAAGGAATCGCTAAGCCAATTCTATTAGGGCGCAAAGCGAATATCGATGCGATTTGTGAAGAGCACCACATCGACTTGGGGGATATTGAGATCTTCGATTTTAAACATCCGGATAATGCAGCGCTGTTAGCCGAATTTGCGGAATTATTCTATGAGAAGCGGAAGCGCCGTGGTTTCACGAAGTGGGAGGCAGAAAAGCAGGTGCGCAAGAGTAATTACTTTGCGGCGATGATGTTAGAAACGAATCGAGCTGATGGGGTTATTTCTGGTTTGACCAAAAACTACCCAGACGCTATTCGTCCTGCGTTGCAGATCATCGGTAAGAAGCCCGGGGTGAATAAAGTGGCCGGTATGTACTTGTTGTTAAGTAAGCAGGGGCCTTTATTTTTCTCAGATACCACGATCAATTTCCAGCCATCCATTGCAGATATCGTCGAGATTACGGAATTGACTTCAGAGGCAGTAGAACGTTTTAATTTAAAGCCAAAGATGGCGATGCTATCTTACTCGAACTTTGGTTCAGCTGATGGGGACGATGCCCTAAAAATGCGCGCAGCCACGGCTATCCTAAAAGAGAAGCATCCTGATTGGGTAATCGAAGGGGAAATGCAGGCACACTTAGCCTTTGACAAGGAACTGAGACAGCAGAACTATCCCTTTGCTACGCTAGGCAACGATACGGCCAATACGTTAATTTTCCCAAGTCTGTCGTCCGCTAATATTGCCTATAACTTGTTAAAAGAAGCAGCTGATATCGAATATATCGGGCCTATCTTGTTAGGTCTTCGTAAACCGGTACACGTATTGCAATTAGGCGCCTCCGTTCGCGAAATCGTGAATATGGTGGCGATTGCGGTGGTGGAAGCGCAAAGTATTTAATGGTGGATCCAAGCCTGTCTCAACTGTAATTGGGCTGGGCTTGGGTTTTTCATTTCCTTTAATTCGTTTTTCATTGCCGCTAAAAAGGCGATTTTGTCTTTTTTGTCATCCGTACTGCGTAATTCACATCCCACTTTGACTAATAAGCTGGCTAGGGGCAATTCTTCATTTCCACTAACATACTTGCGTAAGAATTTCTCCACCCCTTTTACCTGAGTCGTTTCGAGTATCAAGTCGAATAATGCTTGATCAGCGAAGGATTTTTCTGGGCCAAAGCGGGCAGACAAATCACGGATAAGCTGTTGAGTTCCATAGCGTCCTTCTGTTTCACTCCGAAGGTATAAATCAAGGCAAAGGCCAATCAAGGCCCCTTTTTGGTACACATTCCCATATTCTTCTTTGTACTTAGACAAGACCCCTTTACTCATTTTCGTAAAGGGAATCGAGTTATCAAAGTTAAAATTACTCGTTCGGTATTTTTCCGTCATTCGCTCTAAAAACGCCGGTAGCGTAATTAATCCGCCTTGTAACTGCATATGCTGCGCAGCGTATTCCGTCAATCCTTCATATAGCCAAAGATGCTTCGACATCTGGGGGTTTTGGAAATCAAAATGACCAATTTCATCTGAATGTAAGTTCAAGGGAGTCTGTATGTGGAAGAACTCATGCGCACTTACATCGCGAATGATAGGACCCATGACGGAAATGGAATCTTCCGGTAAATAATAAAAAGAAGACTGGGCATGTTCTAGCGCTCCATAACTTCCATTCTTTAGATGGGCTGACATCACGAGTAAAAAGGCATAGTTATTAACTGGAAAACGTCCACCCAAGTAATTTAATTGAGCCCTCAGTAAGGGCTTTAATTGCGTAGCGATTTCGGAGGCTTTGATTTTGTGAGAAGGAGAGTAGACAGCAATGAGAATGTCTGTATTAGCGAGGTGAAGGTGCACGGTATCGGCGGCTGCTACTAAGATGGGAGCATCCGTTAATTTTTGATAAGAAGAGGCAACGTATTTGCCGTCTTTTGCGATTAAAGAGGAAGAGGGGATTAATCGGGGCGGAGTTTTCAACTGTAAGGAGACAGGCAATTGCTCGTACCCTTTTGCATAGCCTAATAAAGCATGGGTATTTAAAGCAAACAGGGTATCTGCCTGGAAGTTCGTGCCAGCAGGCTCGAAAATATAGGTCCCCTTAATCTCTGGGCTATCCCAAGTGTCATCTACTTCGTAACTTAGTGAGGAGGCATTTTTAAAGGAGAAGGTATTCGTGTCTTTGCGAACGACTGAAATTACTTTTCCTGAGGCATCAAAGGCTTGTAGATTACTTACATAGCGTCCAAAATGATAAATCGCGTAGGTGCCCGGAACCATTTTAGGGAAACAAAACTCCTTTATGCCTGGAGGTAATTTCACCTCCACCCGTAAGCGATCATTTTCCAAGCGATTCAGGTCAATCGAATAGCGGAGGCTGTCTTGTGCATTGACTCCATAAACAAAACACAAGAGGAACAGGAGTTTTTTAAACATTAATTCTTGAAGTTCAGTGCCTCGGTGGGCTGTATTTTAGTGATCAACAGGGTAGGGATGGACATCATGAAACTTACTAACACAATCGTCAGCGCATTGACGATTCCCCAAGTGGCTAGGTCCCATTCAATGGGCACACTGCTCATATAATAACTTTCCGGATCCAAGGGGATCAGGTGGTAGCTCGACTGCAAATAGCAGAACGAAAAGGCAATACCATTTCCGATGAGCAAGCCGCGTACCAAAATAAATAGACCATTCCACCAGAAAATACGACGGATCTGAGCTGCGGAGGCGCCCATAGATTTTAAGAGTCCTACCATGGGAACACGTTCCATGATTAAAACCCAAAGCGTAGCGATCAGATTAAAGCAGGCCACTACGAAGAGGAGGCTAATGAAGATAACAATATTACGGTCGAGCATCGTCATCCAGTCAAAAAGTGCAGGGTAGATCTCTGTCACTGGTTGTATGCGCCATTCAGGCGGCATGGTTTTAGCCAGCGCATTTGTTTTTGCTTCTAGATTCTCTTTGCTTTTAAAGAAGACCTCATAAGTGCCTAGTGAGTCAGCTGTCCAACCATTCATCTTTTGAACCCAATCCCGATCAGCTAGGACAAATATTTTATCCAATTCCTCCAGTCCCGTCTCATAGATGCCGGCGACTTTCACTTTACGCGGTCTCTCGGGAGCGCTGAGGAAATAGAGAATCAGCGAACCGTTGGTTTTGACCTTTAATTGTTTGGCCAAAGCCTCACTTACAATCACCTCCTGTGGACCATTCAGGCTATTAGAGCCGCTAATGATATTCTTCTGTAATTGCTTCGTCGGAAGATCTTTTCCTATACCCTTTACGACAATCCCCGCTAATCCTTCTTTTCCTACTAAAATCCCCGGTCTCTGCACGTGGGCTTGAATATGATCTACTTCTGGACGTAGGAGCGTTTTAGCTTCCCATGCTCGGTTACGGGTCAGAGGACTTTCCGCTAAAGACCGATTCCCCGAAATCTGTGAAACGCGCGCATCTCCAGAAAAGCTGGTCAATTTGTCCTGAATAGTCGTCTTAAAGCCAAAAAGAATCGCAAACGCCACCAGAATAATCGCCGTTCCCACCGCCACCGTCCCGATACCCACGTAGGTCACCGTCTTAGAAAAGGAGGTGTCCTGAGTTTTCCGAATACGCCTAGCGACAAAAAGAGGGAAATTCATTAGATTTGATTTTCAATTCTGAACCGCAAAGAAAACACGAATGGGGCGTAAATCAAATAGTATTGTTTTAATGTTCTGCCTTTGGGCATTTACCGGATTGGGTCAAAAAACGCTCATTCCAGGTGCCGCACAATTCCACGCTTACTTGCCAGCCCTAAAAGGAAAACAAGTTGCCTTAGTCGTTAATCATACCTCCGTGGTAGGGAAGACGCATTTAGCCGATACTTTATTGTCACTAGGCGTATCAGTGAAGAAGATTTTTGCTCCAGAACACGGTTTTAGAGGTACGGCAGATGCTGGTGCACACATTGATAATGAGGTCGATCGCAAAACGGGTCTTGCTCTTATTTCTTTGTATGGTAAACATAAGAAACCTACTGCGGAGGATTTGCAAGGGATTGATGTTGTTTTGTTTGATATTCAAGACGTAGGTGCGCGTTTCTATACTTATTCGTCCACTTTGCATTATGTCTTAGAGGCTTGTGCGGAGAATAAGGTGCCTTTGACGGTTTTAGATCGTCCGAACCCGAATGGGCATTATGTCGATGGACCCGTACTCGAAAAGGCGCAGGCCTCTTTCGTGGGTTTGAATCCGATTCCGGTCGTGCACGGCTGTACCTTAGGAGAATTAGCGCGCATGATTAATGGGGAAGGTTGGTTAGTGAATCGTGCCAAAGCCTCCCTGAATGTCATTCCTGTCGCGAATTATACTCACGCATCTCCAGTTCACGTGGCCATTGCTCCCTCGCCTAATTTGCCCAATGACCAATCCATTGCCTTGTATCCATCGCTTTGTTTGTTCGAAGGAACAAATGTGAGCATCGGAAGAGGAACCGATTTACAGTTTCAGGTAGTCGGAACGAATATCGCCGGCCTAGGAGATTATACTTTTACGCCGGTACCAAAGCCAGGTGCGATGGATCCTCCCTTGAAAGATCAGAAGTGTTACGGATATAACCTGTCTAACTTGCGGGCTCGAAATTTAGGCTTCAGTCTGAAATACCTCTTGTATTTCTACAGCAAATCGGGTTTAGGGGAGAAATTCTTTACGTCGCCGTCTTTCTTTGATAAGCTGGCTGGTACGGATCAATTGCGTTTAGCGATCATTGCGGGTAAAACGGAGAAGGATATTCGGGATTCTTGGGAGCCAGGATTAGTGCAATACCGAAAAATGCGCCAAAATTACCTGCTTTATCGTTAGAATTAGGCAAAAAATTCCGACATTTGCCGTTTATTTTTAAGCAAAAACAAACATGGCGGAAAAGATCCTTATACTTGATTTCGGTTCTCAGGTGACCCAATTAATTGCGCGTCGCATCAGAGAAGCGCAAGTCTATTGCGAAATACATCCTTTTAATCACATTCCAGAAATCGACGAATCGGTGAAAGGGATTATCCTTTCAGGTAGCCCTTGTTCGGTGAGAGATGAAGATTCTCCTCGTGTAGATTTAAGTCTGTTTGGTTCTTTGCCCATTTTAGGTATTTGCTATGGAGCTCAATTATTAGCGCACCAAGGCGGAGGCTCCGTTCAAGCATCAGGTCACCGCGAATATGGTCGTGCGCACATGACGAGTGTAAAAGAGAGTCCATTATTGAATGGCTTATCTGCTACAGGTCAGGTGTGGATGTCACATGGCGATACGATTATGGAATTGCCGTCTGAATATGAATTAATTGGTTCAACGGAGACAGTACGTGTAGCGGCATTTGCACACGTTTCGAAGCCTATTTTCGGTATTCAATTCCACCCAGAAGTGACGCACTCGACGGAAGGAAGTATTTTAATCAAGAACTTTATCGTAGGAATTTGTGGCTGCGCTCAGACGTGGACATCGGATTCTTTCGTAGATAGAACGGTTTCAGAGTTACAGGCCAAATTAGGGAATGACAAAGTCGTTCTAGGTCTTTCTGGCGGGGTAGATAGCTCAGTGGCTGCGGTTTTATTACACCGCGCGATTGGCAAAAACCTGTATTGTATTTTCGTAGACAATGGTTTGTTGCGCAAGGATGAATTCGAACAAGTTTTGGCATCCTATGAAACACTAGGCCTAAACGTGAAAGGAGTCAACTCCAAACAACGTTTCTACGACGCCCTAAAAGGCTTAACAGATCCAGAAGACAAGCGCAAAGCTATCGGGAAGACCTTTATCGAGGTATTCGACGAGGAGGCCCATTTAATAGAGGGTGTTTCTTGGTTAGGCCAAGGCACGATTTACCCAGATAAAATCGAATCCGTTTCCCTTAAAGGACCAAGCGCAACCATCAAATCGCACCACAACGTGGGCGGCTTACCCGATTTCATGAAGTTGAAAGTGGTAGAGCCATTAGATGCCTTATTCAAAGATGAGGTACGTTTAGTGGGTAAAACCTTAGGTGTGCCTAAAGACATTTTAGGCCGCCACCCTTTCCCTGGACCAGGTTTAGGTATCCGTATTCTAGGTGATATTACTCCAGCGAAAGTAGACATCTTACAAAAAGTGGATGCCATTTTCATCAATGGTTTGAAGGAGGATGGTTTGTATGACCAAGTTTGGCAAGCAGGCGCGATCCTTTTACCTATCCAATCCGTGGGTGTAATGGGGGATGAGCGTACGTATGAGCAAGTGGTTGCTTTGCGTGCTGTTTCTAGTGTGGACGGAATGACTGCCGACTGGTGCCACTTACCTTACGAATTCTTAGGTCGTATTTCGAATGAGATTATCAATAAGGTCAAAGGCGTGAATCGCGTGGTGTATGATATTTCGAGTAAGCCGCCGGCTACGATTGAGTGGGAATAAATTTAGATTTCAATTCTAAAATCGTGCTGCGCAATATCTTTAGAGTAGAGATTATAGAGTATAGAGAAGAGATAATGCATAGAGCATAAAGCACAAAGAAGGCACAAAAAAGGGATCGAATTCGATCCCTTTTTTTATTCTCAAATAATAAAAATTTCTGAATTCATCGCCAAAGGCGATTCCATATCTCTACTCTATAATCTCTACTCTATAATCTCTACTCTCATTTCGAACGCTCCACGAACAAACTAACGAGATAAAGAACCGTCTCCGTCGCTTTCTGCATATCCTGCACCGAAACCCATTCTTGTTTGCTGTGGAAGGCGTGTTCCCCTGCGAAGATATTAGGGCAGGGTAAACCCATAAAAGTTAAGCGGGAGCCGTCAGTGCCGCCGCGAATGCTAGTGGTTTCGGCTTTTAGGCCAGCTAGGCGCATCGCTTCCATGGCTAGATCGATACATTCTGGATGATCTACTAGGATCTCGTTCATGTTGCGGTATTGCTCTGTTTGGCTGTAGGTCGCAGTGGAATTAGGGTATTTGCGCAAGACCATTTCTGAAATCTGTTGAATGATGAATCCGTATTCGCGCAGTTTTTCAGTGTCAAAATCGCGGATGATGAATTCGATCGTCGCTTCTTCTACACTTCCGGAGATGTCCGTGGGGTGAATGAAGCCTTCTTTTCCTTCGGTGGTCTCGGGGCTTAGGCGGTCCTTAGGGAGGGTATTGACGATTTCTGCGGCAATTTTAAGGGCACTTTCCATACGGCCTTTGGCAAAACCTGGATGCTGGGAAATACCTTGTATTTTCACGACAAATCCATCCGCGGAGAAAGTCTCATTCTCTAAATGTCCTCGCTTTTCTCCATCTAAGGTGTAGCCGTATTGGGCATTAATCTTTTCCATATCCACGTGATCGGTACCGCGGCCGACCTCTTCGTCTGGGGTGAAAAGAATCGTTATGGGGCCGTGAGGAACCTCCGGATGTGCCGCATAAAAGGCAGCGACGTCCATAATCTCAGCGACTCCTGCTTTATTATCTGCCCCTAAAAGCGTCGTTCCGCTGGCCGTGATGATATCATTGCCGATTTGTTCCGCTAAATCAGGATGTTCACTTAGCCGGATAATAACGGTTGGGTCGTCTGGTAAAACCAAATCTTGTCCGTGGTAATAGGGGTGAACTATGGGTTTAACATTTTCACCAGAACAATCCGGAGAGGTATCCATGTGAGCACAAAAACAAAGGCCGGGAACTTCGTGAGCTACATTGGAGGCGATGTGCGCATAGACATAACCAAATTCATCTAGGTGGGCATTGGAAATTCCGAGGGAATGAAGCTCCTGAATCAAAACCTTTCCTAGATTTTTTTGTTTTTCTGTCGTGGGACTGCTGCTCGAGTGGGGGTCGGATTGGGTGTCTATTTGGACATAGTCAAGAAAACGATCTTTCGATGTGAAGGCGTATTTTTGAATCAATTCCGAGAGCTGCGGCATAAAAATAGATTTATATTGAAATATTAGAAGAAAAAATTGTCTTTATTAAATTTATTTCTCTTGGAATTATAAAGGTAATACACCTTTCAGAATTACGTATTATCTTAGTGCCTTGAATTTTATAAGCTTACAACTATGTCTCAAAATGCTGTGATTAACCTCGATGGCCAATCGTTCGAATTACCTACTCTAGTAGGAACCGAAAATGAAAAGGCAATCGACATTGCGAAACTTCGCGATTTATCTGGATACGTTACGTATGATCCAGGTTACAAGAACACGGGTGCAACAAAAAGTGCGATTACTTTTTTAGATGGCGAGGAAGGAATTCTGAGACATTGTGGTTATAGCATCGAAGAGTTAGCCGATAAAGCTAGCTTTTTAGAAGTGGCTTATTTATTATTAAATGGCGAATTGCCTACACAAGCTCAATTAGATGAGTTCGAAGCTTCAGTGAAGAAATACACGGTGACGAATGAAGCTTTATTGAAAATTGAACAAGTTATTCCGACTTCTACACACCCAATGAGCGAATTGTCAGCTCTTGTAGGTTTAATGGAGGGTCAATATAATCCAGCTGAAACGAAGGAAAATATCTTACGCTTGATCGCTGCCTTGCCTATTTTCGCGGCTTGGAATTACAAGAAATCAATCGGAGAAGCCTTAGTGGCTCCGGACCAATCTTTGGACTATTGCTCTAACTTCTTGAAAATGATGTTTGCTAAACCAGGCGAAGATTACAAAGTAGATCCAATCGTTTCAAAGGCATTGAACAAATTATTAATCTTACACGCAGATCACGAGCAGAACTGCTCTACGTCTACGGTTCGTTTGATTGGTTCTTCTCACGCAAGTATATTCTCTAGTATTTCAGGTGGTATCCAGGCATTGTTTGGTCCATTACACGGTGGTGCAAACCAAGCGGTGATTGAAATGTTAGAAGAAATCAAGCAAGCGGGTGGTGAAACGTCTAAGTTTATTGCGATGGCCAAAGATAAGACTTCAGGCTTCCGTTTGATGGGCTTTGGTCACCGTGTTTACAAAAACTTCGATCCGCGTGCTCGTATTATTAAGGTGGCAGCGGATGATGTGTTAACGGCATTGGGCGTTCAGGATCCTGTTTTAACGATTGCTCAAGAATTAGAAGCTGCGGCTTTAAGTGATGAGTATTTCGTGGCTCGTAAATTATACCCGAACGTAGATTTCTACTCAGGGATCATTTACCGCGCTTTGGGTATCCCTACGGATATGTTTACAATCTTATTTGCGATTGGGCGTCTTCCAGGTTGGATTTCTCAACACCAAGAAATGATGACAAACAAGGAGCCTATCGGTCGTCCTCGTCAAATCTACGTAGGTTCTCCTGCGCGTGCATTTGTCGATATGGCGAATCGTTAATCTCTGTTTCAATAGATTGAAAAAGCCTCCGATTTCGGGGGCTTTTTTGTTTTACGGAGAGATTCGGCCTAGCTTTGTATCCTTATGCGGATACTATTTTTTCTATTTTTCAGTTTTTCTGTTTGTGCTCAGGTGCAAAAAGGGCAGGCGTCTTTCTATTCAAATCGATTGAAAGGACATCGGACGAGTAGTGGGGAGAAGTATAATCCAGCTAAATTCACGGCAGCACATAGAAAGTTGCCTTTTAATACGTGGGTGGAGGTGTATATGCCCAAATCAAAGAAGACCACCTTCGTTCGTATTATCGACCGTGGTCCACATAGCCGCAAGCGAATTATTGATGTATCGAGGGCTGCGGCCAAAGATTTGGGATTAATTCCCTACGGTTTTTCAATGGTACACATTAAAACAGTGACCGAGAAGTCGCGTATTGATTCCTTGAATGCTATGGAATCTGCAGAAATTTATGAGTTTGAACCGAAATCCGCCACGTCGGATTCGCTTTCACGAAATCCACAATAAGGGGATTCATTTGTTCTTGCTTGGACCACTCGGGTTGCAAGTATAATTCCGCTGATTTAGGTAGTTTTTCTGCCCATTCTTGAGCCCAAGGGATATCAGAAGGGTGGTTTACCACGACTTTGAGTTCGTTCGTAATCGCTAAAATACCTTCATTAGGGGCTTTGAACTTCTTAGGGGAGAAGCAAATCCAATCCCAAGTTCCAGTAATGGCCGTTGCGACACCGGAAGTTTCGATATGGGTTCTGAATCCTGCCTCTTGTAGAGCTTCTGTCAAAGGGCCTAAATCGTGCATCAACGGTTCTCCACCGGTAATAACCACTAATCGGCCTGGACTCTCGAGTGCTTCAGCGACTAAAGTGGCTACGGTTTTGACTGGATGTGTATCTACCGGCCATGATTCTTTTACATCGCACCAATGGCAACCCACGTCGCAACCGCCTAAGCGAATGAAATAGGCAGCGTGTCCCTGGTATTTACCTTCCCCTTGCAGGGTGTAAAAAGATTCCATTACTGGATAGGTAAATTCGGCTCTTTTTACAGCGGTTTTTATATCTTTGGGGTTGGATTGCATTTGGACTTACATTGAATCACAAAATTAAGTCTAGAATTGTAATTTAACTAATCGATGAATCCAACAAACGCAAAAAATCGACTTTTTCTTGCTGTAGGGCTAGTGGGCACGTTGTGCTTGTTATCCGCTTGTTGGTCAGCTCGTTGTCCCTATCAAACCTGCCGTGTTAAGGTGGAACACCGCCACGGAGTAGGTTATTTTCGTCCTAATGTGGCCTTTTCTTGGATGTGGACACCCCGTTACAAGCATATTCGCGCCGATCAATCTAAAAAGAAACCTAGATGAAGCAGAACGTCGTTTTTTCCGTAGGATCGCTGAATCAATTGCCTTTGGATTGGGAGGGAAATCGCCAACGTATTTTGGCGGCTATCTCTCAGGCCTCTGCTGAAGGTTCGTCTCTTTTGTGTTTGCCTGAATTATGTATTTCAGGTTACGGTTGTGAGGATCAGTTTTTAGCGCCATTTACAGCGGCTAAATCGTGGGAGTCTCTGGAGTTAATCGCTTCTGAGGTTGCTGAAATAGTTGCGGTGGTAGGTTTAGCTTTGCCTTTTGAAGGAGATTTATACAATGTCTCTGCTATTTTAGCGCAGGGTAAAATACAAGCCTTGATCCCCAAACAATTTTTGGCGGATGATGGCGTGCATTATGAACCGCGTTGGTTTAAACCTTGGCCTCGAGGGCAGCGGAAAATGTACAAGGGAATCCCATTAGGAGATTACCGTATCCATTTTAATGGAATCACCCTGGGTATTGAGATTTGCCAAGATGCTTGGGAAGGGGAGAAGCGACCAGCATATGATTTAGCACGTCGGGGCGTTTCAGTGATTTGTAATCCGACGGCTTCACACTTCGCTTTTGGTAAAGCAGAAATAAGAAAGACTTTAAGTCTAGAAGGCGCTAAGATTATAAACGGCGCCTATTTATTCGCGAATTTACTTGGAAATGAAGCAGGTCGAATCATTTTTGACGGAGATGCCTACATTGCTCAGCTGGGTTCTATTGTAGCTCAAACACCGCGTTTTTCTTACCAAGATTTTACGTTGGTTTCCCACGAATTGACGTTGGAAAAACGAAAGGATTCAGGAGAGGATGTGGTTTCGTTTGAAATTCAACTTCCAGAAACGCATTCCATAAAAACGTCCGAAGTCCCGGCTTGGGAAAGTTCAGAAACAAAAAAAGAGGAAGAGTTCTCACATGCCGTAGCCTTAGGTTTATTTGATTATTTACGTAAATCTCGCTCACAGGGATGGGTTTTATCTCTTTCTGGTGGAGCTGATTCGTCTGCCATTGCTTCACTTTGTGCGTTGAGTATTCAGTATGCAAAAGAAGAATTAGGTTGGGAAGGTTTGAAGCAAAAGCTGAATTATATTCCCTTGACTACTTCAGATAAAGCGATGTCTGAATTATTAACGACCATTTATCAAGGAACCGTTAATTCCTCCCAAAACACACGTGATTCTGCTCGTGAATTGGCAGAATGGATCGGAACGCAACATTATGTGATTGAAATAGATTCGATAGTTGAAGGTTACCGCGAATTGGTAGAAAATGCGATCGGTCGTCCATTAACTTGGGAACAGGACGATATTACCCTCCAAAACGTACAAGCCCGCGTCCGTGCCCCTAGCGCCTGGATGCTCGCTAATATCAAAAATGCTTTATTACTCGCTACTTCGAATCGCTCGGAGGCGAGTGTGGGTTATGCGACGATGGACGGCGATACTTCCGGATCGATTTCCCCTATTTCTGGAATTGATAAGAGTTTCGTGAGAACTTGGCTGCTTTGGTTAGAGGCTCAGGGCTTTAAGGGGCTGCATTTAGTGAATAGTCTAGAACCGAGTGCGGAATTGCGTCCATTGTCTGAAAAGCAGGTGGATGAGGAGGATTTGATGCCTTATCCGATTTTAAATACGATTGAGCGATTAGTATTTTATGATTTAGTGTCGCCGCATGCGTGTTTAGAAGAGGTGAATAAGCGCTATGGTGCTGTTTTTGCCAAAGAAAAGCTCGAAGAATTCGTTCGCCGATTCTTCCGTCTTTGGGCTCGAAATCAGTGGAAAAGAGAGCGCTATGCGCCTGGATTCCATGTGGATGATTACAGTTTAGATCCGAAGAGTTGGTTACGCTTCCCGATTTTGTCAGCGGGATTGGAAAAAGATATATAAACAAAACACGAACAAGCAGATGTTATTAGTTGTGGATGTGGGGAACACGGATATCGTGTTTGGTTTTTATGAAGATCAAACCTGGAAAGCAGTTTTGAGAACGCCTACACACCAACCTTGGAGTGCGAACGGGGTGGTGAATTGGATAAAGAAGGAGTGGGCGTCCAAAGAGTTAGGAGATACCTTACCTTCTTTGGCCTTAATATCCTCTGTAGTTCCTTCGATTTCGCCTCAAATCCAACGTGGATTAGCCTTGTGGTTAGGTTATTCGCCCACGCTCATGCGTCCTAAATTATATGAAACCTTAGCCATCCAAGTCATTGTTCCAGAGGAAATAGGCTCTGATTTAGTCGCAAATGCCGTATATGCGCACGAAAACTATAAATCGAATGTACTGATTGTGGATTTTGGAACTGCCTTAACTTTCACTTTAGTCAATGCGGAAGGTAAAATGGAGGGCGTATCAATTGCACCGGGATTAAAAACCGCAGTGAAGTCCTTGTTCTCTCAGACCGCTCAGCTACCTGAGGTTCCGCTCGAAATGCCCGAATTTAACCTGGGAACCGATACGGTTTCAGCGATTCAAGCCGGAATTTTATGGGGCTATGTGGGAATGGTGAAAGAGATGATTAGCCGGGTGAAAGAAGATAAAAAGGGAGATTTGAAGGTGGTTGCGACGGGCGGATTGTCCTCGATTTTGACACCTTTAGCCTCGTATTTCGATGAGGTAAATAAATTAATTACGTTAGAAGGTTTGCGCCTGATTGCCGAACGTTTAAAAGCCTAAGAAGATGTTTCCGAAAGAACAAGGATACTTTTTTCCTGCCGAATGGCATCCACACGTAGCTACCTGGATTACTTTTCCGCATAACGATCACTCGTGGCAGGAGGAGAAATTAGGGCAGATGTACCCGGAATATTTCGCCTTAATTAAGGCGATTTCTGAAGGAGAGCAGGTGCGAATTAACGTGAATTCCGCTGCTTTACAGGCTTTTGTGGAAAGTCAATTGCCTGTGTATGGTATTGATCCAGCCAAGATTGAATTTAATGTTCAACCCACAAATGATGCCTGGTGCCGCGATCACGGGCCAGCTTTTTTAGTCAAAGAAGGAAGTGCTGAACGTTTAGTCGTGAATTGGGAATACAATGCGTGGGGTGGTAAATATCCGCCATTTTCGGATGATAATGCGTTGCCGTCGACCATTGCGAAACGTTTATCATTGCCATCCGCTACTCCTGGTATTATTATGGAGGGAGGATCGGTAGACTTTAATGGAGCAGGTACGGTTTTGACAAGTCGTTCTTGTTTATTGAATCCGAATCGAAATCCGCATCTAAATCAAGAGGAGATTGAGACCTATTTGAAAAACTACTATGGCGTTTCACAGGTGCTTTGGGTATCTGATGGGATTGTAGGAGATGATACGGATGGTCATATCGATGACACGGTGCGATTTGTGAATACAAATACGGTGATCACGATGGTGGAACCGAATGTGGAGGATGAAAATCATGCGGTGTTAGCAGCTAATTTGGCAGAATTAAAGCAAATGACGCTTCTAGATGGCTCGCCTTTAAAGATAGTCGAGATTCCCATGCCGGATGCTGTGGTGATTGATGGTTTTAGGGCTCCAGGGTCTTATGCGAACTTTTATATATGTAATGCAGGAGTTTTGGTCCCTGTTTTCGATTGTCCACAAGACGAAATTGCCTTAGGAATATTGCGTCAATTATTCACTGATCGTCCAGTGATAGGATTGTCGGCGAGGGAGATTATTTGGGGGCAAGGCAGTTTTCATTGTTTGACCCAGCAAGAACCAGCACCGTGCGTATAATTCCTTTTCTTTTCTTGATTACCTTGTTTTCTTGTGCTCGAAAACCTTTTGTTCAACCGGTTTCAACTCCGGAGGATAAAAATACGCGGGTATCATTGAAAACATTGTCAGTGGTAAAGACGCAGGAGATGTTAGGGGATGAGTTGGTATTAGTAGGAGCTTTGGGCATCTTCGAGAATGGAAAAATCAAGCCAGTTCAGGTATTCTCCTCTTATCTTGGGAAAGTAAAGAAGGGACAAGTCATTCGTTTAGATACAATTAATGCGTTGGAAATACGTTTACATTCGGGCCAAAAAGCCAGCTTCCAACTTTCCCTCTTCGAGATCGAAGACTACCAGCCCACGAAGAAATGGGTAAATCGGTTTAATTCGGTGAGTGGGGTATTGGCTTTGCCTTTGGCCTTAACTTCCGCCGAAAATCCAGTAGCCTGGTTTTTATGGGGAATGAAAGCCGGGTCTTTTGGGCTGGATTGGGTAAGTGAATTAGATATGAAAGACCTTTTAGGTGTCTCAGAGACCCAATGGGACTTCGATTCAGGTGCTTCCACTATTCGCACCGGCAAATGGGTAGGTGGTCGAAAATTCATCGATGCCTATGAATACCGGTACCAGATTCAAATTAACGTAGATTAACCGTTTATGTCGGGGATTATTCGTAATTTTGTTAGCTTATTTTTAAGAATGAAAGATTTAAAATTACTAGTGGGATTAGTCTTATGTTTGCCTTTCGCGAGTTTCGCGCAGAGCGCATCACCTATACAGATTGGCCCTAAGAAGATATCGGCAGAGAGTTTTCTGCAAGTGTACAAGCCTTTAGTCGAGTCAGATAGCATTACCAAGGATAATCAAGCGGCTTTTTTATCTGATTACATCGATTATCAATTGAAAATTGTAGCGGCGGAACAGGAGAAATTAGCTGATCAACCAGACTTTAAGGAAGAGTATGCGAGTTTTAGAAAGGAATTAGCTACGCCTTATTTGGTGGATATGCCTACGTTAGATATGCTCGTTAAGCAGGCGTATCAGCGAATGAAAGAGGAGAAAAAGGTGAGCCAAATCTTAGTGAAATTAGGCGAAAACGCGAGCCCAGCGGATACTTTAGTCGCTTTTCAGAAAATCGAGCATATCTACCAGAAGTTAAAAGCGGGTGAAGATTTTGCTACTCTCGCTACGCGCTTTTCAGAGGATGAAATGTCTGCTGTTAAAGGGGGAGTTTTAGGGTATATTACCTCGCTTCAAACCGCTTATGATTTTGAAAATGCGATTTATTCCATCGGAATAGGTGAATATTCCAAGCCTTTCCGTACGGCGAGCGGATACCATATCGTCAAGATTTTGAATCAACGACCTAATTCAGGGAAGATTCGTTTAGCCCATATCATTGTTTCTGCTGCGGTAGATGCACCTACGGCCTTGCAAGTAGAGGCTAAAAAGAAAATTGAACAGGTGGAAGCCTATTTAAAGGCGGGAGAAAGTTTTGAATTGGTTTGTAAAAATTACTCGGAGGATCCTTATTCAAGAGGTCGAGGAGGAGAAATTAGACGTTGGTATTTTTCATCTGATTTAAGCGAGGAATTGCAAGATGCATTATTTGGATTAGAGCGTTTAGGGGATCTTTCAAAGCCCATCCGGACAAATTTAGGTTGGCAATTATTTAAGTTGTTAGATAAAAAACCACTCTTGACATTTGAAGATATGTCAGAGTTCATTAAACAAAAAGTACTGACTGATGCGGATCGTCAAAGTTTAATCAAACAAGCTTTTATGAAGCGCGTTCGCGTGGAGAATAAGGTAATCGTGCAAGAAGCCACAAAAAAGGCCGCTTTTGAGCGTATGAACGTGGAAAGAACGGGATCTGAGCCATTCTTGCAAGAGCCTATTTTTTCGGTCTTAGACAAAACATACACGGTAGGTGATTTTTATACACACGTTCAGGCTCAGCAAAAGAGACGCATTAAATCGCTCGGTTATTTGCCTGTCGTTTCTGAACAATCGTATTTAGATGAGCTGATTGAGAAGGAAACGTTGAATGCGGAAGAGGCCAATTTAGAAAGTAAATACCCTGCGTTTAAAGAGCAAATGGCTGATTTTTTAGAGGGTAGTTTATTTAGTAAAATGACGGATCAGGAGATTTTTGAGAAGTCTTTGGATTCTTTAACACAGTCGAAATTCTATCTAGCAAATAAGTCAGCGTTTGTCATGCCTGCTCGTGTAGAAGCGAAATTAGTAGTAGCAGATTCTCAGAAGACGTTAAAAGAGGCTTTGGACTTATTGAAAAAGTCACCCTATCCAATGAATAAGAAGTTAGCCGATCTTTCCTTTGGTTTAAAGGAATCAAAATTAGAGGAGCCTTCGAATAAATTATTAGCCGAATTATTTGTGACAATGGCGAAGAACGTCGACTACGTCGTAGAAATTTCTGGCCACCGCGATGCCTCCGAGGCGGATAGCTTATCTGAAGCGCGTATTAATAAGGTCGTTTCTTATTTAAATGCCAAAGGAATTTCTTCTCAGCGTATTATCCAGAAAGATGAAGCGAACTTAAAAGCGGCATCTAAAACGGTGAAAGCAAAGAATGCGCGTGTCTCCTTCCGGTTCTTTTCGGCTAGTATGGACGATGTCGTCAAGCGTTTTAATGCGCTAAAGCCGGGTAGTTTAGAAGCAAAAGAAGGTTACTTTAAAAAAGGCTTATCGCCAGTGATTGACGCTGTCGAATGGACTGTAGGTGCTAAAAACTACGAAGCCGCGGGTAAATTTGCCTTTGTGGAAATAAAGAAAGTAGAATCTGAGCGTTCTCGTTCATTTGAAGAGGCAAGAGGTCTAGTGATTCGTGCCTTGCAAGAGCGCTTAGAAAAGGAGTGGGTAGCGAAATTAAAACAACAATATCCGGTAGTGATTAACCAGGTTGAATTAGAAAAATTACTGAAATTATAAAAATATGAAATTGACTCGTTGGGTTTTAGGTTGGTGTTTAGTGTTAGGGAGTTTATCTGCGTTTTCGCAAGAGGAAGCGAACAAGAATGTGCTAGATCGCATCATTGTGAAGGTAGATAATTACTTCATTTTGAAATCTGAAGTGGAGAATCAATACCAGCAATATTTGACAAGTGGGCAAGCAAATACCCCTGATCGCTGCCAAATTTTAGAAGGATTAGTGGTGAACAAATTGATGTTAGCAAAAGCCGAAATTGACTCTGTTATCGTAGATGATAAGCGGATTGAGGCTGAACTAACGAGTCGTATGGAGCAAATGGAAGGCCAATATGGTTCAGCTAAAAATATTGTTGAAGCATATGGAAAGTCCATTCCAACCTTAAAAGAGGATTTGCGCGCTTCTTTAAAAGAACAATTGACGGGTCGTAAAATGCAGGATAAAATTACGGACGAGGTGAAAATTACACCGAAAGAGGTGGCGGCCTTTTTCAATGAAATACCCCGGGATTCATTGCCTTATTTGCCAGCAGAAGTCGAAATTAGCCACATCATTCGCGTCGCAAAGCCGAACAAGAATCAGAAGGAAGAATTGTATGCGAAGTTATTGGATTTTCGTCGTCGGGTAGAGAAGGGCGAGAGTTTTGAAGATTTGGCCAAAGTACATTCCGAAGATTTAGGTTCAGGAAAACGGGGTGGAGACTTAGGTTTTGCAAAACGGGGTGCCATGGTTGCCCCTTTCGAAGCGGCCGCCTTGCGCTTAAAGCCGAATCAAATGTCGGAGGTGGTAGAGTCAGAATTCGGATTCCACTTAATTCAATTATTGGAAATCAGAGGTCAAGAATACCACGCACGTCACATCTTGTTGCGTCCTGATTACCAAAAACTAGATTTAACAGAACCTACCAAGTTTTTAGATAGTATTCGGGTGCTAGTTCAACGTGATTCAACGACGTTTGAAAAGGCAGCAAAAGAATTCTCAGAAGACAAAGCGACCCAAGATGCGGGTGGTGTCATCATGGATGCTACGAACGGAGGTAATCGCTTAGCTTACGATGGAACGATGGATCCGGCTTTGTTTTTTGCCTTAGATTCGATGAAAGTAGGAACGATTTCTGCGCCTATTCCTTTCCGTACAGATGATGGTCGTTCGGCTGTTCGTATTTTGTTTTTCAAAGCGAAACACCCACCTCATTTTGCTAACCTCAAGGATGATTATCAAAAACTAGCTCAAATCACGTTATCTCGTAAAAAGAACAATGCGATCGAGAAGTGGTTTATGAAGGCGAAAGACGATGTGTTTATCTTTATTGATGAAGAGTATAAGGATTGTCGGATTTTGGCGGATGTGCAGCAGCGGGAGTAATCGAGAGTAGAGATAATAGATTATAGAGAGTAGATAAGAGAGTATAGATTTAAAGCACAAAGCATAAAGAATAAAGGTGGCATTAAAAAAGGGAGCGAAGCTCCCTTTTTTAATATGTATGGTGAAAAATTCATTTCTGAATTCATCCCCGAAGGGGATTCGAACTTTATTCTTTGTGCTTTATGCTCTATGCTTTACATCTCCACTCTATAATCAAACTACACCGCAACCGGCGCCTTAATCCCCGGATAGGGATCATATCCTTCCAGCGTGAAGTCTTCGTATTTGAAATCCAAAATATCTTTCACCTCTGGATTAATCTTCATCGTAGGTAATGCGCGTGGAGTTCTAGATAATTGCAGTTCCACTTGTTCCATGTGATTACTATATAAGTGGGTGTCACCACCAGTCCAAACAAAATCACCTAATCCTAGATCACAGACTTGGGCGATCATCATCGTCAACAGGGCATAAGAAGCGATGTTGAAAGGTACACCTAAGAATACATCTGCGGAGCGTTGGTATAATTGGCAAGAAAGCTTTCCGTTTGCCACATAGAACTGAAAGAAAGCATGGCAAGGCATTAAGGCCATTTTAGGCAGGTCTGACACGTTCCAAGCACTTACAATAATCCGACGTGAGTCAGGGTTCTTTTTCAATGTTTCAACAGCCTCTTTGATTTGGTCGATCACCACGCCATTAGCGCCTTCCCAGCTTCTCCATTGCTTTCCGTATACAGGACCTAGGTCTCCGTTTGAATCCGCCCATTCATCCCAGATACGTACGCCGTTTTCCGTTAAATAGCCAATATTCGTTTCACCCTTTAAGAACCACAATAGTTCGTGAATGATCGATTTTAAGTGTGTTTTCTTAGTGGTAACTAAAGGGAAGCCTTCTGCTAGGTTGAAGCGCATTTGATAGCCAAAAACACTCGTGGTCCCTGTCCCTGTTCGATCGGATTTGAAGGTTCCGTTTTCCTTAATGCGGGTTAATAAATCTAGGTATGCTTGCATCTTATGCGTTGAATTTTTCTCCGTTTAATAGTAGGGAATGGGTGATAGTGGCACTAGGCTCTAATTGAGCGGTGGCAGAACAGTATTTATCCATGGACATCTGAATCGCTTTTAGGGCTTTAGATCCGTCAATTTCGCCTTTTAATTCAAATTGAATATTGATTTGACGGAAGGGAGTTTTCTCCGTTCCCTCGATCTTTTCACGATCGCCTGCAACACGGATCTGGAAGTCCTCTACGACTTGACGTTGCTTCTTTAAAATAAGGATAACATCAATGGCCGTGCAACCACCTAAGCCCATTAAAAGTAGCTCCATGGGACGTGCACCAGCATTGTGTCCGCCTATACCTTCAGCCGCGTCGATGTGCACGGGAATGGGAGAGGAGCCTTTGGCCTCGAAATGAAAATCTTGATCTAAACGGTTTAATACTACTTCCATGGCTTATTTTAATAAATTGGATTTAAGTTCTTTCGTCCATAACACGTCTCCTTTTACATTAAAAAGGGTAATGGTCAAGGTACGATCTTTTAAGGGACCCGTCACTTCAATTTTAGAGAAGGCTCTTTCCTGTACCAAGGTTCCAGGGACTAAAGTCTCGTTATAATCTTGCTTTACCGCATCGGCCTTTCCTGCGGTCATGGGAGAAACTGTCAAATCATACAAAGGATAAGTTCCTTCACGCTCTAATTTGTTTAAATCAGAGATGTGTCGATCTCCAGTGAAAAAGAGAACACCAGGAATCTTACGGTTCTTTAATTCTTTCAATAAATAGGTTCTCTCCGCCTCATAATTCGCCATGTTTTCAAATACTTTGGCAGGGCTAACGACCTGACCTCCGTTGACGATTATTTTAAAACTAGCTCTAGAAGTGGACAACTGGTCTAATAACCAAGTCATTTGCTTCGCACCCCAGTAGTCTTTGTTCGGGTCATTTAATTCATTAGGTGCCTTATTCCAACGGTCATCCAGTAAGAAGAATTCCACATCCGCCCATTGGAATTTACCGGTAATACCTTCGTTTGGAAAAGCAAAATTCGGATTTCCCCAATACATTTTGAACATCTCTAATGAAGTATATTTCATTGGGAATGAGCGATCCGCATCATTTGGACCGTAATCGTGGTCATCCCAAATCGCGTATTGATGTACACTTCCTAATAAGGGTTGCATGGATTTAACAGCGCGCGCATGGTCATTTCGGTGAATCATCCCGGTTCTCGTATAATCTGGTTCACGGTAGTAAAAGTTATCTCCACCCCAGAGCATGAAATCAGGTTTCTTGGCATACATGGCTGCATAAACTTCATCCGCGCCACCGTAAGGTCTGCCCGGGCGATCGGTTGCTTCCTCGTTTACATAATTACACGTTCCAAAAAGGAAAGAGAAGGCAGGTGGATCTTTACGGTATTGCCAAAGTTCCTGTGTTTGGAATTCCAATGGATAATCAAAAGCCATTTTTTTGCCATTCACCAGTACCTCGTATGCGTATTTTTTACCCATTGTTACCTCATCAGCGATGATTCGTGCAATGAAAGCAGTTGTTTTCTCTGTATGTACGGGATCCGTCTTATGTATCGTTTTATCCCCTTTTTCCCAGTATTGAATGCTGACATCCGCTGGTTTTTCCGTCTGCACCCAGACTAAAACTTCCTTCATTTCAGAATAGCCTAGCATCGGTCCACTCTTGATTTGAGCACTCGCTAAAAGCGGTACAGCAAGGAATAAGGCGATTAATATTCTTTTCATATTCGTTAGATTAGTATCTTTGTGGCTTACAAATTTCGCTATGGCATATTATTCAATTCAGAACATTCCTTTAACAGATTTGGCCAAAGAATTTGGTACTCCACTTTATGTCTACGATGCCGACAAAATTAGGGAAAAAATCTCGGTTTTAAGAGCCGCTTTTGAGGGAATTGATTTGACCATTAAATATGCTGCGAAGGCAAATACGAATTTGTCCATCTTGCGCCTAATGCGCGAGAATGGGGTCGATATGGATGTGGTGTCGCCACAAGAATTAGAGATCGGTTTGATTGCGGGATATGAGGGTTCAAATATTACGTTTACACCATCGGGAGTTCATTTTTCGGAGATTGAATATGCGGTTTCCAAAGGTGCCATCGTCAACCTCGATAATTTATCCGTTCTAGAAAAGTTTGGCCAGACTTACGGTTCCTCACAACCATGTTTGATTCGCATCAAGCCGCACGTTTTTGGTGGGGGAAATGAGAAGATTATGACGGCACATCCGGAATCGAAGTTTGGGATTTCAATTCACCAAAAGCCGGAGATTTTGGCAATTGTTGAAAAATATAAAATCAATGTCATTGGTTTGCACCAACATACCGGTTCGGATATCAAGGATGGCAAGACTTTTGAACAGGCTGCCTCGGCATTGTTTGATTTTGCGTATGATTTTAAGGATTTACAAATCATCGACTTAGGGGGTGGCTTTAAAGTGCCTTATTCACCGGAAGATCCGGGTGTAAATATGCTTGAAGTAGGCCAAATCATGAGCAACGCCTTTCGCGCCTTCTGTCAAAAATACGGTCGCGAATTACGTCTTTGGGTGGAGCCAGGCAAGTTTTTGGTCAGTGAATCAGGTACATTTTTAGCGGAAACGAATGTTGTGAAACGCGACCCTGTGAAAACCTTTGTGGGAATTAATACGGGTTTAAATCATTTGATTCGCCCCATGATGTACGGTTCTTACCACTACATTTTTAATGCGTCAAACCAAGACTCGTCGAAGCAAGAAGACTACCGTGTAACTGGATATATCTGCGAAACAGATACATTCTCGTTCGATTATGCGGGTAAACAAAATGAACGCTTATTGAATGAGGTCAAAGAAGGAGACATCATTGCCTTGGCGAATGCTGGTGCTTATGGATTTACCATGGCTTCGCATTATAACTCCCGCTTTTTACCTGCCGAGGTGTTAGTGGATGGGGGCAAGGCGCGGGTGATTCGGAGAAGAGAGACTTTAGAAGATATACTACGTAATCAAGAGTAGAGATAGGAGAGTAGAGAGTATAGATATAGAATCAAAAAAGGGGCATTCGCCCCTTTCTTTTCCCTGATATGTATTGATTATTCAGCGGCAAAATTATTTGACTTGTCGACAATTTTGACGCTGAATGATTAATACATAACCCACGTATCCTTCGACCCACCCCCCTGCGAAGAATTAACCACCAATGAACCTTTCCGTAAGGCCACTCGAGTTAACCCGCCTGGCATCACATTTACCCCATCTCCATACAAAATATAGGGCCTGAGATCCACGTGGCGACCTTCCGCGTGATCCTCGATTAGGCAAGGAACACGAGATAAGGAAATAGTCGGTTGGGCGATATAATTTCTAGGGTTGCTGAGGATGAGGGCTTTGAACTTTTCTTGTTCTTCTTTGGTGGATTTTGGCCCAATTAACATGCCATAACCTCCTGCTTCATTTGCCTCTTTGACCACTAACTTTTCGATGTTAGCCAGTACATAGTTGCGGTCCTCTTCTTCGGAGCAAATGTAGGTCTTGACGTTTTGAATGATCGGTTCCTCGTTTAAATAGTATTTAATAATGCGAGGTACGTAGGCATAAATCACTTTATCGTCCGCTACACCTGTTCCTGGGGCATTCGCTATGGCTACTTTTCCATTTTTATACACATCAAAAATGCCTGGAATTCCGATCATGGAGTCTGGATTAAAGACGGTTGGATCTAAAAAAGTGTCATCAATTCGGCGATAGATAACATCTACGATTTGAAAGCCTTTGGTGGTCCGCATTTTGACATAGCCCTCGTGAACCACTAAATCACGGGCGTCTACTAATTCCACCCCCATTTGTTGGGCAAGGTAGGAATGTTCGAAATAGGCAGAATTATAGATTCCTGGCGTTAAAACTACGACGGTAGGATCTGGGCGATCACTGATGAAGCTCAGCATTTCTAATAACTTATTTGGGTAGTCAGAAATGGGCCTGATTTGTGTCTTTGCGACGACTTCCGGGAAGGTTTGCTTTAATAGTTCCCGGTTTTCCATCATGTACGATACGCCGGATGGGCATCGTAGGTTATCTTCCAAAATCATGTACTCTCCATCGCTACCTCGAATCAAATCTGTTCCGGTGATGTGGATGAAGATGTTTTTGGCAGGTTTTATACCGATACAAGGCTTTAAAAAGTCTTTCGATGAGTGGATGATTTCGGCGGGAATGATTCCGTCTTTGATGATTTTTTGGTCTGAATAAATATCATTTAAGAATAAATTCAGGGCGGTAATGCGTTGAATCAATCCTTTCTCAATTTTCTCCCATTCCTTTGCCTCTACGATACGTGGAATGATGTCCACTGGCATAATGCGCTCGGTTCCTTCGTTTTCTGCATAGACATTAAAAGTGATTCCCATGGCCATTAAGGCTCTTTCTGCGGATTGTTGACGGCTTAAAAATTCTTCTTGGGATAATTGCTCTACGCGTTCTTTAAAGTGTTCATATCCTAAACGGACACTCCCGTCCGCTTCGAACATTTCATCAAAAAACCCTTCCGGGTCGTAGTTTTTAAAGGAGAAATTCATGATAGGGTATATTAAAATGCTTGATATGAATATAATTTAGAATTTTATTTTTGTTTTGATTTTCCAAAGCATTGATAATTTTAAATATTTCCAATATTAGCCTCTTAAATGTTGGAAATTTACCATTTTTTGTCTGAAATTGAGTTCTTATGCCAAACTCAGAATTTTATTTCTCCAGTCCGATCGGAATTTTACGTGTGGAATTAGCGGATGCCGGTTTGCGTTCTTGTTCTTTTGTGGAGGTAGAAGAATCAGAAAAGAATTTTCATTCTGTTGAAATTCAGCTGATTAAAGAAATTTTGGAAACTTATTTTAAAACGGGTATCCTACAGGAATACCAGATAGACCCTTCGGTAGGAACACTTTTTCAACAAAAAGTCTGGGCGGCATTACGAGAAATCCCTACCGGTACTACGGCTACTTATGCTGAAATTGCCAAGCGATTAGAAATGCCTAAAGGCGCTCAGGCGGTAGGGAATGCGAATGGCCAAAACCCGATTTTACTCTTCCATCCCTGCCACCGTGTCATTGGATCTACCGGTAAACTCGTAGGCTATAGTGGAGGATTGTGGCGGAAGGAATGGTTGCTTGCAAAGGAGGGTGCCACTTTATTTTAGTTTATATTTGTCTATGGATAATGATCAAATCGTCGACGCGCTCGAGCTACTTGTTAAGCTTTGGGATTTACATGGTGTAAACGAGTTCAAAAGTAAGAATCTAGCTTTCGCAGCGCGTGGCCTGGATAAATTCCCAGGTCTAATTTCTTCTTTACCAGAATCCGAATTACTAGCTATTCCTGGGGTAGGTAAAGTAGTGGTACAAATTGTACAAGATGTCGCAGCTACTGGAACGTGCCCTGATTTAGAACAGATCATTGAACAGACTCCTCCTGGTTTACTGACCTTATTGAAGATTAAGGGCTTAGGTCCTAAAAAAGTGCGAACCATTTGGCAGGAATTACAAATAACAGAAATTGATGATTTGTTAGCCGCTTGCGAAGATGGGCGATTAGCTATGCTAAAAGGATTTGGTGGCGCAGTGGTGGAAAGCGTTACCTTGAATATCCATTTCATTAAATCAAATTCTAGCAAATTGCGTATCAATAAAGCGCAAGATTTAGCGGGTGAAATCGCACAAGCACTCAGTGACTTTTTCTCTCAAGTATCCATTGCAGGGGAATTGCGCCGAAATTGTGAAGTGATTAACTCGTTGGTATTTTTAGTGGAAACAGATGATTTATTTGGAGCTTCTGGGCTGCTGCAATCAGTGGATAGGTTAGAAGAAGATCTGAAGGAATCATCTCCTTTTACTTGGAGAGGTTTCGCAAAGGGTCATTTGATTCCCATCGAAATTCACTTTGCCCCTGCTGGAGAATGGGTGTCAAAATTATTTGCCCTGTCAGCTTCGCCGGATCACTTAGCTCAAGTTCACTTTTATGAACGATTTGAGGGAAAAGAGTTGAAAGAAGAATCAGAAATCTACACCTCCCAACACTTGCCTTTTATCGTACCTGAGATGCGAGAAGGTTTACAGGAATTTGATTGGTTCACTAAAAAAGGGGATAAGTCTCTAGTGGAATACTGTGATTTGCGCGGCTGCTTGCATAACCACTCGACCTATTCCGATGGAAAAAATACCTTAACTGAAATGGCAGAAGCTTGCCGCGACTTAGGACTAAGTTATTTCGGGATTGCAGATCACTCGAAATATGCAGCCTATGCGGGAGGTTTGAAAGAGGAGGATGTGCAACGTCAGCAGGAAGAAATAGATCATTTGAATACGCAGTGGTCTGATTTTCAAATCTTAAAAGGAATTGAATCGGACATCTTGCCCGATGGTAGCTTGGATTATGATCCTTCCATTTTAGCCTCTTTCGACTACGTGGTGGCCTCCGTGCATGCCGGTTTAACCATGGATTTAGAGAAAGCAATGCCACGTGTGCTGAAGGCAATTGAAAATCCATATACGTCTATTCTTGGCCATCCAACAGGTCGTTTGTTGTTAGCTAGGCCAGGATTTCCTTTACAGATGTCCAAGATTTTAGATGCTTGTAAAGCGAATGGGGTTAGTATTGAATTAAATGCCAGTCCGTATCGATTAGACCTAGACTGGCGTCACCTCTATGAAGCGATGGATAAAGGGGTTTTTGTCTCCATCAATCCGGATGCCCATGCCATTGCCGGTTTACGGGATATGGAATGGGGTGTCAAAGTGGGGCGTAAAGGAGGTTTATTAAAAGAGTTAACGTTGAACGCTTTACCTTTGGCAGATATCAAACACTTTTTCGCTAAAAACTAGAAATTCGGTTTCAGTAAATACTTCGCATAGAAGTCGTCGATTACGCGCACGGCCTCCGTGGGAGTGTCTACTAAAGCAAATAGTTCCAAATCTTCTTCGTGGATATTTCCTGCAGCGACCATCGTCTTTTTCATCCAGTCGATTAAGCCACTCCAATAGTCTTTTCCCACTAAAACTACCGGGAATCGACCTATTTTGTGAGTTTGAATCAGGGTCAAAGATTCAAACATCTCATCCAACGTTCCGAAACCACCCGGCATAATGATAAACCCTTGTGAATATTTCACGAACATCACTTTGCGCACAAAGAAGAAGTCGAAATTCATATTTTTATCTGAATCGATGTAAGGATTCGGAGTTTGCTCAAAGGGTAATTCAATGTTCAAGCCCACGCTGCGGCCTCGTTCACTGGCTGCTCCTTTGTTACCAGCCTCCATGATTCCAGGCCCTCCACCGGTGATGACACCATATCCGTGGCGTACTAATTTGGCAGCTATTTCTTCCGCTATTTTATAATAAGGACTATCTGGGCTGGTTCGAGCAGATCCGAAGATGGAAACACAAGGGCCGATTTTAGATAATTTATCGATTCCCTCTACGAATTCACTCATAATTTTGAAAATACGCCAAGACTCCTCTGATTTAATCTGAGCCCAGGTTTTGTCGCCAAAAGCTTGTTTAATTTTCTCTTCTTCCTCTTTCCAGTTATTCTCCGTCATATTTTTAAAAATTGTTTCCTAAATGTAGGACTATTCCTTTTACCTTTGCAAAAAATAAATCACAATTTCATGAATACTCCTTTCAGTTTCGCAGTAGGCGGTGATCACGCCGGTTTTGATTACAAGAATGATTTAATCGCTTTTTTAGAGGCCAAAGGCATCTCGGTAAAAGATTGCGGTACCTATTCTGCTGATTCTGTTGACTATCCCGATTTTGCACATCCAGTAGCTGATGCGGTAGAGAAAGGGGAGGTGAATTTTGGTTTATTATTATGTGGTAGCGCTAATGGTGTGGCGATTACCGCTAATAAACACCAAGGTATTCGCGCTGGCTTAGCTTGGAATACTGAAGTAGCTGCTTTAGTTCGTCAGCACAATGATGCGAATGTATTATGTCTTCCGGTACGTTTTATCTCTTTAGAGGAAGCGAAAGCTTGTTTACAGGTGTTTTTAGATACTCCTTTTGAAGGAGGTCGTCACCAAGGTCGAGTGAACAAAATTTCTTGCTGCTAAGCTTATTTCTTTTTGTACAATTTAGGACTTACTAACACGTATTGTTGCGTGATGTGGGGAAGGTGTTGCCCTATTTTGGCAAAATACCCTTCCGAATCATAAATGTAGGTAGGTTGATCTTTCACAAAATAGTCCTGCACAATAATAACGTTCTTATACGAATCTAGCTGGCTTAAGAGGGGTTTTGCTAAATCCCAATTAACAAAAGGTCCAGCCATTTGATTGTGCAGGTATTCCTGGATTTCTGGCCCTAATATGAGTAACTTTTGACCATTTACCGGAATCTTGTCGGGTGTTTTAGCGGCTATTGCTAAGCTGGACTGATCTTGTTTTGCGGTGAAAAATACCGCGGAGAGTAGCAGAACGAAGGTGAGTTCCTTTTGCCAATTTTTCTTGATAAGGTAAAATAAATTAAGTCCGAAATAAGCTAAAGGAGGTAATAATAATACAAAATTAATCCGATGGTAAGAGGGGAAATTCGCCATCGATATAAAGCTAAAGAAGAACCAGATAATCGTAGTCTGTTGTGCCTTCTGTGCATGTGCTCTAATTTTAGGATTCCCTACGACCTGGTACAAACCCGCTATACCCATCACGATGGCGGGAGCAAAACTGAAGAGTACTAATTTGCTTTCCTGCCAAGAGATCAAATGAAAGGTAAAGGCCGAATTACGATATACTTGCCACAGATAAGGGAGGTTTCCCCGAAAGGAAAAAACTAAACTGGCGATAGTGAGTATAAATAGATAGCCGATTAACACTAAAATGATTTGTCTAATCGAAACACCTGAATAAAATAATAAACTGAGGATTGCCCAAGGGAATAACCAGAAGTAAGCAGGGAAAAAGAGGGTGGCGGTAGCTAAATAGATCCCCACTAAAAATACCCGATCATTCACTAATAGCGTTTTCTGCTGTTGAATAATTTCTTTCCACGCTAATAGGATAAAGGTTAGGCCCATTAAGGCAGGATCAGGTACATGGAATTCCGCGCTTAAATGGAATAACAAGAGGTATACACCGAAGGCAAGCCCTCCTAATTTAGGCATTAAATCAAATTCTGCGATTGTAGTGTGAAAGAGGTAGGCCTGTGTGGAGATGAATAGGAAGGCCACATACGGATTATACGAAAGCGGAATGGATAAAAAATCAAGTAATTGATAAAATCCAGTTGCAAAAGGTCCCGTATTGTCACGAATGTCTTTGTAAAGGCGGAATCCTTGATTTAGTTTTTGGCCAATTAAATAGTTTTTAATCTCCCAAGGGAAATAGCTAAATCCCTGCTGAGTATGCAGAAAAGCAAAAAGCCCACCTAAAACCACAAAGAGTAGGAGAGATAGAAGACTATTGGATTTAATAAATTGTAACATATTTAGCTAAACGAAGCCCTAAATTACGGTGATTCCAATTATTATTATGAAATTTGCAGGTGTTTTTTGAGATAAAAAGACCTAGAAAAATAGAGAGCAAGCATGGAAACGAAGCGTCAGCAAAAATTTGGCCGTCAAATACAGAAAGATTTAAGTGATATATTTCAAAAAGAATTTAAAATGCTTTTTGGAAACGGCATGGTAACCGTAACGGAAGTGAAAATTAGTCCTGATCTTTCCGTAGCCCGTTGTTATTTAAGCTTTTTGCTTATAGATGATCGCGATGCAGTGATGGACCAAATTGAACTTCAAAACAAGGCTATTCGCAATGCCTTAGCGAATCGCATTCGCAAGCAGGTGCGCATTATTCCCAACCTTGTCTTTTTCTTAGACGACACCGCTGCTTATGCGGCTAAAATTGAAGCCTTATTCGAAGGATTAGTCATTCCACCTGCAGAGGAGGGAGATGTTCCTAATCGTGTGGCAGACGAAATTGATTAATTCTGATTCAGATGGGAGTTTCCTTATTTGTTGCGAAAAGGTATTTTTTTTCTCCATTTAAGGCGAGTTTTATCACCTTAATCTCCCGAATCTCGATGATTGGGGTAGGCGTTGAGGTGATGGCTTTGGTGCTTATCTTATCTGTATTCAATGGCTTAGAAGATTTCCAAAAAGGCCTATTTAAAACCTTTGATCCTGATTTAAGTATTGTTTCAGTCTCAGAAACGCGCTTCACATTAAGTCCTTCACAACTACAACAGATCGCCTCGATTTCAGGTGTACGCTCTGTTCAACCCATCCTAGAAGATCAAGCGCTCATTCGCTATAACGGCAAGCAATTAGTGGTCACCTTAAAAGGGGTAGACTCCTCTTTTATTGCCTCTAAACGCTTGAAAAACCAGGTGGTGGAAGGTGATTACCTGTTGGAATACGATGGACATCCTTTCGGGATGGTGGGTGCAGGTGTATTTATGGCAATGGGAATGAATTTTGAAGATATTTATCACCCAATTGAGGCCTGGTATCCGAATCAAAAAGCTTTGGCTAAATTCCAAGTGAATGTGGATGCGGCTAACCAGAAAGGTTTTTTCCCTTCAGGTGTTTTACAAGTAGAGCAGACTTTTGATAATCAGATGATTTTAGTTCCGTTGAACTGGATGCGTGAACTGACTGTAGCGGATTCAGCTACGGTTTCTCGTTTCGAAATCATGTTAGCTGAGGGGGTTCAAGAAACGGAGGTACAATCAGCGATCCAAAAAATAGTAGGTGTACCATTCCAAGTGCAAACACGCGATCAACAGCACGCCATTCTTTTAAGAGCCATTAAGATTGAGAAGTTATTTGTTTTTATTTTGATGGCCTTCATCATGGGAATTGCCTCTTTTACGCTTTTTTATGCCCTTTCCTTATTAGTGATTGAAAAGCGAAAAGACCTTCGTACATTATTAGCTATGGGAATGACACCCAAGCAAATGATGCAAATTTTTCTTTCCGTTGGCCTATTTATAAGTTTCTCCGGGGCGGTTGTAGGAATGGGTCTGGGTTTTGTCTTGGGCTGGATACAACAAACGTTCGGAATTATCCCTTTAGGAATCCCGAACGCTTTAATTGATGCCTATCCCATTCAGATGGAATGGTTTGACTTTTTAATGACTGCTTTAGTGGTGATGGTTATCACCTTTTTAGCCTCTATTATTCCGGCACGCAAAGCCGTTCAAATGACCTTTAATCAGCTAAAGGCGGATTAAATTCTCCTTCCCATTTCGAAACCACACACGTAGCAACGCCATTCCCAGCTACTGAAGTAACCGTTCTGCCCATATCTAAGAAGGGGTCAACTCCTAATAACAGTGCGATGCCTTCCGCTGGAAGATTAAACATCGTAAGGGTTCCCGCGATAATCACGAGTGAGGCGCGAGGTACGCCGGCGATACCTTTGGACGTTATCATTAAGGTTAATAACATCGTGATTTGTTGCTCTAAACTTAAATGAACGCCATAAGCCTGGGCAATAAATCCGGTTGCAAAGGTCATATACAACATCGAACCATCTAAGTTAAAACTGTATCCTAAGGGTAAAACAAAACCCACAATACGTCTGCTACAACCGAATTTCTCCAAGGCAGCGATTGTTTGAGGGAAGGACGCCTCCGAGCTTGCCGTTGAAAAGGAGATTAATAAAGCCTCCTTTAATTCCTTTAGTAATTTCCAATATGGAATGCCATTGACTAAACAAATGATCCATAAAATCACGACAGTGAAGAATAAAAGACCACCCATAAAGCAAAGCATCAAATAGCCATAGCTGATTAAAATGCTTAATCCTTTGTTCGCTACCACCGTTGTCATGGCTGCGAATACGGCATATGGAGCTACTTCCATCACATAATTAACCATTTTAAAGATGACCTCGGCTAAATTTTCGATGACGTGAATTAATCGTTTTCCTACTTCACCAATAGAGCCTAGTGCGACACCAAAGAATAGGGAGAAGATGACAATTTGAAGGATTTCATTTTCTGCCAAAGCCTTAAAAAAGCTGTCTGGGAAGATATGTAAGATGAAGTCTTCCATTGTTTTGGCTTTAGACGAATCGATACCCGTTTCTGTTCCAGCGGCCGGTTTAGGCCAGCTTTGCAAGCTACCTGGTTGGGTTATGTTTACGACTACCAATCCCGTTACTAAGGAAAGAATCGTGGCAAAATAGAAATATCCGATAGTTTTGATTCCAATACGACCAACCGCCTTGAAGTCGCCTAATTTTGCGATACCCACTACTAGGGTACAGAATACCAAGGGACCTACAATCATCTTGATTAGGCGAAGGAAGATCTTGGAAACGATTTGAACTTTAGCCCCTAAATCGTGGCTAACTTCTGGCGCAAAATAAAGGAAAAAGAACTCTCCCAGCACTAAGCCTAAGATAAAGCCAATAATAATTTTATTCGTTAAAGTTAATTTCATAGTGCGTTGACGAGGGATAAATACTTTTTATAAAATGGTTTTCTGTAGAAAATCATTCCCCAAAGAAAGGGGAAAAGAAGGTAATTCAAAAATGCATTACGTGTATCGAATGAAATTTCATCGATAATCTCGCAGGCACCTTCAGAGGTTTTCTTTACTCGATGCTTGTGTTGCCAGTACTGTAACCCAAAAGGCATTTTGACTCCTTGGTCAATAAAATACCATTCATTGTCCGTTTCTTGGTCCTCGGTGATGAGGGAACTCCAAGTGACTTTCATGAAAACTAGGTTAATAACAAGAATGACATTATCACCTTTTTTGCAACCGTCAAAGCGCTGCAAAGCGACTGTAGGGAAGGGAGGGGATAATTTAACTAGGAGTTCAGCGGTAAAAAGTTCTTTTACATGGCTGAGCGGAGCTTGAACAGGAGTGGAAATGGAGTAGGATAGCATATTAGGCTACCAAGATTTTTAACAAAGTCGCAAAAAAGGTTTTTATACCTAAAGCCACATAGTTAGCCCAACCTGTACCTTCCTCTGAAGCTTCCAGCGAATCTTGCTCTGCTGGTAATTCGCTCGGAACAACTTTTGAGGGATTCTCAGCTGCCATCTTGGCTGTTGAGTCAGTTTGAATCGTTTTTGCCTTCGGATTAAGCGCAGAATATTCCACTCTTCCAAAGTTGCAAAATAGTGATATCGTGAAAAGGGCGATGATCAGTTTCTTCATTTGATTTTTTGTTTTGCCGTTTCTACCGCCGTTTTTTGTGCTGCAATTTCCTCTTCCTTCGTTTTTTGATCCACTTTATTTTGCACTTGATTGGTTAATATCTTTTCTTTTTCGATTTTAGCTTCTTTTAATCGCTCTTCTAAGTTGTTGATTTGGCGCGCATTAGAGTCCAATTCACGAATTAAACGTTCCGCCTGTTTGCTATTTTTAGCCTGCGCAGAGATTAATTCCGCTAATTTATTTTCCTCAACTCTTACCGCTTCTTCTAATTCCACGATTTTGATGAAGTCCTCCATCCAAGTACTTGTCTCACTCAATTTTGCGTGTCCTGTTTGGATGTATTCGTCCGTTCCTGTGGCAATGGAGACGAATAATTTCACTTTCTTATTCTCTTCTGATACTTTAGAAACAACGATTAATGGCTTGTCTGAAATACTCGTGATCATGATATCGGAACTTGAAAAGGAGCCATTTTTACCTTCTATCACTTTGCCGAATTTACTTAAATAGGCCTTCCAGCTAGCTCTAGCAAATTTTTCTTGTGTAGAAAGGAAGGTGTACACTCCCTCTTTCTTAGACTTATCGATTTCGGACATTCCTGAAAAAACTTGAGCTGACGCATTGAATGCAAAAGCTGATAGGAAAAGTAGGATAGCGATCTTCTTCATAAGGTGAAATTTTTATTAAAGTTAGGAGATTTTTTTAGCTAGGACAACCTTGTTTTTGTTTGCTTGATCTCTGAAAGCGAAAAGAGTCAATTCTCCTCCATCTTTCAATTGGAATTTCTTCCGTATTTCATCGGCCTTAATGGGGAAATTCCGAGTGGAAATATTCGCTTTTCCCGCAGGCAATACCATTTTAATCCATTTTTTTTCCAAAGGTCCCTCCGCTAATACCTCAAACGTTCTCCCCGCAAAATTAGTATGCAGCTCCATTGAAGTATACAAATGGGTATTAGGGGCTATTTTTTGTAACCCTTTTCCTACTGATTTGAAGAATCCAGCTTTCAGCACACCCGCGTGAGGTTCATATAGGTAGTTTGATACAGGGCAGAAGTCGCATATGCTTGCAGATTCAATGGATTTTTTACCTTTAAATAGTAGTGAATCAGCTTGAGATAATTCGATTACTTCGATGGTAGGATCTTCCGAAGATTGCGATGTCTTTAAAAAGAGCAACTCTTTTACCTCATTTTTAACGCAGACAATATAGATTTTTTTTACCCCTTGTAATTCCTTTATGGCCCGATCTAAATCCAATAGGGGACTCGTTTTTATCAATAAACTGGTTTTATTGTTGATATAGGGGATTAATTCAAGTGCATTAGGTTCGCAATCTTGTAATAGAACGACTTTGTTGCCAGCGCCATCTCTTCTGGCGGGATCTACATAAAGGAAGTCGAATAATTCCGCACTCTCTGAAAGCCAGTTTAAGCTGTCACCTGTGTGATGCTGGATTTTTCCTGCTTTTAGAACTGAATGGTTATAAGCGGTGATTTTAGCAAGTTCTTCCTGTCTCTCGATATATTCCACATCGCAGCCTGTTTGTGCGAATGCATAACTGTCTAAGCCCATTCCTCCCGTTAGGTCCACGACTTTTCCGTGCAGTAGCGAAGCCTTAAAATGTGCTGTGTCTTCTGAGGATGATTGTTCTAATGCCAAAGCAGGAGGGAAAAATACCCTTTCATTCGCCACCCATTGGGGCATTTTGTCCTTGAGTTTTTGTCTGGCTTTGATTTGGCCCACTAAACGAGGAACGTCTAAATCTGGGTATTTTGCTGCTTCCAGGGCAATCGCAACCGGATCCCTGTGGAGGTTTTCTTGAATAAATTGGATTTCGTTTTCTCGAAGCATTCCCTAAAATTAGCACCTCTGCTTTAATTATTTTTATTTAAATTAGTGAAATTCAAAAGAGCAGATGACCGGATTAATTTTAGCGGCGGGCGCCTCGTCCCGTTTAGGAGAAGCCAAACAATTATTAGTGTATCAGGGCCAAAGCCTTTTAGAGCGGTCCATTCGCCTCGCTTTTAGTGTTTGCAAAGAGGTTCAAGTCTGTTTAGGTGCTGAAGTGGATCAATCCATTCGTATCATCGAGAAATTACAAAAGGAGTTTCCTACTTTATCTTTTGTTCAGGTTGAACATTGGGACAAAGGAATGGGGGAGTCATTGGCAGTGGGCTTGAAAACGATTGATTTTTCCAAAGATGTCTTAGTGCTCTTGTGTGATTTACCTTTTTTGACCTCTACTCATCTAAAGAATTTGACTTCAATGGCTAATCCTAATAGAGCCATTGTTGCCTCATTTCAAGGAGTCAATTCTCCACCGGTATTAATTCCAACTTCATTGCGTCCTTTATTTAATCGTTGGAGTGGTGATCAGGGTTTAGGAAAATTTTGGCGTCAAAATCCGATGCTCTGCGAAATCATTCACTTTTCTGATAAATTCCGTGATGTCGATGTTCCGGAGGATCGGGAGTATTGGGGGATTTAAAGAAAGTCGCAGACTTTCTTTAAATCTAAAGCACAAAGAGTAAAGCACAAAGCACAAAGTAGGTATTCGCTTCGCGAATGACTTTAGAAATGTGTTGTTACAATTTTTTTTCCCTACTCTTATTATAAAAAATGGGCTTCAGCCATTTTTTATTCCAAATTTATGCTTTGTGCTCTATGCTTTATGCTTTAATTTTTATGCTCAATGCGTAAGATTTCCTATCTTTGCATTTCAATTTTAAACTCAATTAAGTGGAATCAATCGGAACCCTTCCCACCGTCGAAACAGCCAAAAAATTAGGATTATTGCCCGAAGAGTATGATCGCATTCAGGAGATTTTAGGTCGCAAGCCTAATTTTACCGAATTGTCGATTTTCTCTGTTATGTGGTCTGAGCACTGTAGCTATAAGAATTCAATCGTTTGGTTGAAGACTTTGCCTAAAGACTCTCCTCGCATGTTAGCGAAAGCGGGTGAGGAAAATGCCGGTTTGGTTGATTTAGGAGATGGTTTAGGTTGCGCCTTTAAGATTGAATCACACAATCACCCATCTGCTTTAGAGCCTTACCAAGGTGCGGCAACAGGGGTGGGTGGTATCAACCGTGATATTTTCACGATGGGTGCGCGTCCGATTGCGCAATTGAATTCCTTACGTTTTGGTAACATTGATTTAGCGAAAACGAAGTGGTTAGTGAAAGGTGTGGTGAAGGGGATTGGTGATTATGGTAATGCCTTTGGAATTCCTACCGTGGGTGGTGAGGTTCAATTTGATGATTGTTATAATGTGAATCCGCTCGTAAATGCGTTTTCAGCGGGTATATTAAAAGTAGGAACACAGGCATCTGCTATTTCTTACGGCGTGGGTAACCCGGTGTTTATCGTGGGATCTGCGACAGGTAAAGATGGAATTGGCGGGGCAAGTTTTGCCTCGGAAGATATTACGGCGAAGTCGTCGGAGAAATTACCTGCGGTTCAAGTAGGGGATCCATTCCAGGAGAAATTGTTGTTAGAAGCTTCTTTGGAAATCATCGAAGCGGGTTGCGTAATTGGTATTCAAGATATGGGTGCGGCGGGTATTATTTGCTCGACGTCTGAAATGTCTGCGAAAGGAGAACACGGGATGATTATTGATCTTTCCAAAGTTCCTACACGTCAACCGAACATGCAGCCATTTGAGATCTTGTTATCTGAGTCTCAGGAGCGTATGTTAATCGTCGTGGAGAAAGGACGTGAGCATGAAGCGAAACGTATTTTTGATAAGTGGGATTTAAATTGTGAGCAAATTGGTACTGTGACGGATACTAAACGTCTTGAATTCTATCAAGATGGCGTTTTAGTGGCGGATGTTCCTGCAGATGATTTAGTATTAGGTGGAGGTGCTCCAGTTTACCACCGTGAGTACAAAGAGCCTGCATACTTCCAAGAATTCAAGAAATTTAAGATAGATTCTGTAGTTGATTTACCTAAGGAAGAATTGCCTAAAGCATTGAACTACATGATGAATCACCCGAATATCGCTTCTAAGAAGTGGGTGGCTCAACAATATGATTCATCGATTGGCCGTGCGAATCGCAATACGAATGCACCATCGGATGCAGCGGTTGTGAAAGTACACGGTTCTCAAAAATCCATCGTTATTACTGTAGATTGTAATTCACGTTATGTGAACGCAGATCCGGAAGAAGGATGTGCGATGGCAGTAGCGGAAGCGGCTCGTAACATCGTCTGTTCAGGTGGTGTGCCGGTGGCGATTACAAACTGTTTGAATTTTGGTAATCCATACGTTCCAGAAGTATACTGGCAATTTGTGGGTGCGATCAAAGGGATGAAAAAATCGTGTGAGGCATTTGAAACGCCAGTTACTGGTGGAAACGTTTCCTTCTACAACCAGTCTTCTGACGAAGGTCCGGTATTTCCTACACCTACCATTGGTATGTTAGGTATTTTAGAGGATCCAGCGAATAAGATGACGTTAGACTTCAAAAAAGAAGGAGATGTTATCTATTTAGTGGGTGAATCTGTGAATGATATTGCGTCATCTGAATATGTGTATTCTTACAAGGGTATCAAAGCAACTCCAGCACCGCATTTTGATTTAGCAACTGAACAAAAGGTACAAAAAGCGATTTCGGCTTTAATCACCAATAAATTAATTGAATCAGCTCACGATGTGTCTGATGGTGGTTTGTTAGTGACATTAGCGGAATCTTCTTTCCCTCGTGGTTTAGGATTTAATGTGACTTCAGATGCGGCGATTCGCCAAGATGCATTCTGGTTCGGAGAAGCGCAATCACGTGTGGTGGTTTCAGTGGATGCTTCTAAGAAAGCGGCTTTTGAAGCGGCTTTACAAGCTCAAGGAGTTCAATTCTCAGCTTTAGGAACTGTTCAAGGAACAGATATGGTAGCTGATGGTGCAAAATTATCATCAGTTGCTGCTGCATATCAATCATTTGATTCAGCACTGGAAACTGCTTTAATGAAATAAGTAAAATGAGCCGCTATCTACTCGCTTTTTCGTACGATGGCGGCTCTTTTCATGGCTACCAAATTCAGCCCAATGCAACGACGGTTCAGTCGGTTTTGCAAGATAAATTAAGTCTTTTAGTAGGTTCGCCGCTAGAAATCGTAGGAAGTTCTCGCACAGACACGGGCGTGCATGCACACCAGCAGTTTGCCCACTTTGATTTGCCCTCTGGGAAATCAGTGAAAGAGAATTGGGTGTTTCGGTTAAACCGAATGTTGCCTGACTCTTTAGCGGTTCAGGGAATTTACCAGGTAGCGGATGATTTTCATGCGCGTTTTGCAGCCCTTTCGAGGACCTATGAATACCGTATTAGTCCCTTTAAAAGTCCTTTTAATGCTCAGTTTGCCTATCGTTTCGGTGTCGAATTAGATGTAGATGCAATGAATCAGGCTGCATCCTTATTTTTTCAGCACACGGATTACCAGTGTTTCTCGAAAGTTAAAACAGAAGTTGCGACCTTTGAATGCACGATAATGCAGGCATATTGGGCTTGGAGAGGAGAAGAACTTATTTTTACGATTCAAGGAAATCGTTTCTTGCGTGGTATGGTTCGCGCTGTGGTTGGTACGCTACTTGAAGTAGGGCAGGGACGCTTGAATAAAACGCAATTACAAGAAATTTTAGATTCTAAAGACCGTTGTAAAGCAGGTCGTGCCGTTCCTGCGCATGGATTACATCTCTTAGAAGTGGAATACCCTGCTACTATTTTTGACGCCAAATGTGCAGGATAACATCCAACAAGGTGGCAGCTGATTGTACCTTGATTTTATTCGGCTTATAATTCAAGCCTTTTAAGTTGTACTTGCTAATCCAGATTTCCTTAAAGCCTAATTTCTCTGCCTCAGCGATTCGCTGATCTATTCGCGTAACGGAACGTAATTCTCCTCCTAATCCCACCTCTGCCGCAAAACAGATGGAAGAGTCGATGATTTTGTCTTCATAAGAAGAAACTAATGACAGGCAAGTGGCTAGATCCAACGCTGGGTCATCTACCCGAATGCCGCCCGTGATATTCAAGAAAACATCTTGGGTCGCTAATTTATAGCCGCCTCTTTTCTCTAAAACGGCGATCAACATGCTTAAACGCTTGCCATCATAACCGTTGGCTGTTCTTTGGGCATTACCATAAGAGGAGGAACTTACTAAAGATTGAATTTCCACTAAAAGTGGACGATTTCCCTCCATTAGGGTACCAATGGCGATTCCTGACGAAGGTTCGTCGCGCTGAGACAAGAGGATTTCAGATGGGTTAGTGACAGGTCGTAATCCGCTTCCGAGCATTTCGTAGATACCTAATTCGGAAGTAGAACCAAAACGATTTTTCGTCGTGCGTAAGATGCGGTAGATCATATGGCGATCTCCTTCGAATTGTAAGACGGTATCTACTAGATGTTCTAGGACTTTAGGGCCGGCGATGGAACCTTCTTTGGTAATATGGCCTACTAAGAAAATGGGCGTCCCACTTTCTTTCGCAAAACGCATTAATTCCAAAGCACATTCTCGTATTTGAGAAACAGAGCCAGGACCTGACTCTATTTGGTCTGAAAACAAAGTTTGTATCGAATCAACAATGATTAATTCAGGCTCAAGGTCAACTAGGTGCCTAAAGATCGATTGTGTATTGGTCTCTGTAAGTATGTATAATGACTCAGATTTCGCCGCTAAGCGATCCGCTCTTAGTTTAATTTGTTGTTCCGATTCTTCCCCTGTGACGTATAAAACACGCGTTTGGGTTAAGGAAAGGGCTACTTGCAATAAAAGGGTTGATTTACCGATGCCCGGTTCTCCACCGATTAACACTAAGGAGCCAGGAACGATGCCGCCCCCTAAAACCCGATTGAATTCGGGGTCAGAGCAAGTCAATTTAGGTAAGTTTTCGAAGCTGACTTCGTTCAATAACTTAGGCTTCGCGGCTGATTTCGGACTTCCTTTGGTCTTCCAAACTTCTGCCGGATGATTCGTTGCTTCCACTAATTCTTCCACGAACGTATTCCATTCTCCACAAGAGGGACACTTACCTAACCACTTCGGCGCGGAGTGACCACACGATTGACAGAAAAAAGACGTTTTAGCTTTGGCCATTTGGGGGAGGAATATTTATGCTCAAATTTACGCTTTGATTTCGTTTTTTCTTTTTTTTCGGATGAAAAAGGATAATTTTACAAGTTAATAAAACACAACAGCCATGAAAGCTCTAAAATCATTGATGACGATGACCCTTTTAGTGGGTATCCTATCTGTAGCCACAGCTCAAAAGCACTCTCGTGCGGATTATTTCCGAATTGGAATAAAGGGAGGGGTAAATCTTTCCTCCGTCAAAGTGGCTAGCCTAAGCGCTAATTTAGAAAATAAGACGGGTTATCAATTAGGTGCATTTGCGCGCATTGGCCGTACTGTTTTCTTTCAACCGGAAGTGTATTTTGCAGCTAAAGAAGTGAATGTAGATGTCCTCAATTCCCTAACAACGAATCAGGGTGTAGTAGGATTTTCTCAAAAATCATTGGACGTACCATTGCTTCTAGGAGTCAAATTAGGACCCTTACGTGTGATGGCCGGACCGGTGGCAACATACGCCATTTCTGCTTCCACCAATCCTGACGCGGCAGTTAAATCCTATTTCTCTGGGACTACTCAAGAGATTATCAATCGCTCTAGCTTTTCATATCAAGCAGGCGTAGGTTTTGATATTTTGAATTTATCTCTAGACTTACGTTACGAAGGAGCGATGTCAGAATTGAATAATACGGTAGCCGTTCCTAACGGATTTAACTATTCTCAAAAACCGAGTTATTACCAGGCGACTATTGGTTTCCGCATTTTATAATTACACAAATGAATGAACAAATAAAGGCTCTTCAGGCCGAAATTGACGCTTTTGTTATTTCGAATGAAGGCGAATTAGACTCTTTTCGTAACCAATTTGTCGGACGAAAGAGCCGCTTAGCATCTCTTTTTGATGAGTTGAAAAATGTGCCAGCAGAGAATCGCCGGGAGGTAGGTCAAGCCTTGAATGGGTTGAAAAATTCCGCGGAGACAAAGTTCGCAGAAGCTCAAGAATCCTTTGCCGGAAATGCGGCTGGATTCGAGGTTCCCTCAGATCTAACATTGTATAATCCGATTTCGCAAGGAAGCCTTCATCCGTTGACGAAGGTGAGAGCGCGTATTTTGGAGATATTTAACCGTATGGGTTTCTCAGTTTCTGATGGACCGGAGATCGAAACAGATTTCTATAATTTTACGGCCTTAAACTTCCCAGCGAATCACCCGGCAAGAGAGATGCAAGATACCTTCTTTATTGAAAAAGGGGCTGGAGAGATTCAGGATGATGTTTTATTACGTACTCATACGTCTAACGTACAGATTCGCTTGATGCAACACCAAAAGCCACCGATTCGCTCGGTTATGCCAGGACGTGTGTATCGGAACGAAGCTATTTCAGCGCGTGCCCATTGCCTTTTTCACCAAGTGGAAGGACTTTATGTGGATGAGCAAGTGAGTTTTAAGGATTTGAAAGATACGCTCTATCATTTTGCCAAAGAGATGTTCGGCAAGGATACGAAAGTACGTTTCCGTCCGTCTTATTTCCCTTTTACGGAGCCTAGTGCTGAAATGGATATTACTTGTCTATTGTGCAAAGGGGATGGTTGTAATGTGTGCAAAGGTGCCGGTTGGGTAGAAATTGCCGGAGCTGGAATGGTGGATCCGAATGTATTAGAAAATGTGGGAATTGACTCGAAGAAATACAATGGCTTTGCTTTTGGAATGGGTATCGAGCGTATTACGATGTTAAAATACCAGATCAAAGACTTACGTTTATTCACAGAGAATGACGTTCGTTTCTTAAAACAGTTTAATTAATCTGACCTATGTGGAGTTTTAAAAAGTTGAATAATTGGACGGGTTGGGGAGTTTTCCTGATTGCGCTCATTACCTATACGATGACAGTGGAGCCTACGGCCTCTTTTTGGGACTGTGGAGAGTTCATTGCCTGTGCTTACAAATTACAAGTACCTCACCCTCCAGGGGCTCCTTTGTTCTTATTATTAGGACGAATGTTCTCTTTACTTGCGCTGGGTGATGTAACGAAAGTGGCTTATTGGGTCAATATGTTATCGGTGTTGAGTAGTGCGCTGACTATTTTATTCTTGCATTGGACGATCGTGATGATCGGTCGCAAGATGATCAAGAAGTCGTTTGAAGACTTGAATGCGAATGAGCGTTTTGGTTTATTGGCTTCCGGTGTGGTAGGATCTTTGATTTACACGTTCTCTGATACGTTTTGGTTCTCAGCAGTCGAAGCAGAGGTATATGCGATGTCGTCTTTCTTTACGGCGATTGTGGTTTGGGCAGCGTTCAAGTGGGAGTTAGTGGAGGATCGGGCAGAATCAAATCGTTGGATTTTGTTCATTGCCTATTTAGTGGGATTGTCGATTGGGGTCCACTTGTTGAACTTAGTGACGCTTCCGGCTTTGGGATTATTGTATTATTTCAAACGCTACGAGAAGCCTACCTTAACCGGTGGGGTGATTTCGATTTTAGTGGCTCTGTTTATTCTAGGCATTATCAATTCTGGAATTATTCCAGGTTTGCCTAGTTTAGCCTTCCAATTTGAGTTGACTTTCGTGAATGCGTTGGGATTCTCGTATGGTTCAGGAGCGATTGTTTTCTTGATTTTATTGATAGCTGCGGTGGTTTTTGGGATTCAGTATTCGTATGCCAAAGGAAAGGAAGTACTCAACGTAGCCCTATTCTCATTCGTTTTCTTATTAATCGGTTATTCTACTTACACGGTTGCTTTAGTACGTTCTGGATATAATACACCCATTAATGAGAATGATCCGAGCAATATCTTGAACTTCTTGAAGTACCTAAAACGCGAGCAATATGGCGAGCGTTCGTTAATCTATGGCCCTGTTTACACGGCTGAAGTGACGGGATACAAAGAAGGAGCAGAGACACCCATTTATAAGATGAAAGATGGGAAATACGTAGAATACACGAAGAAACCGGTGTATGAATACGATAAGACCCAAATGATGTTATTACCTCGCGTTTATTCTAATCAGGCGAATCACGTGAAGCTGTACCAAGAGATGCTTGGGATCCCAGCAGGAGAGAAGCCTAGTTTTGGCAAGAACCTAGAATTCCTATTTACGCATCAATTAGGGCATATGTACATGCGCTATTTACTGTGGAACTTCGTGGGGCGCGAAAGTGATTTCCAAGATGCTTGGGCCATCAATACCTTTGAGGATACGTCGAAATTACCGGATATCTTACGCAACAATAAGGCGCGTAATAATTACTTCTTCTTACCGATCATCTTCGTATTACTAGGGTTTTTCTACATGTTGCGCAAGAACGATAAGGACCTTTTGGTGACGATATTAATGTTCGTATTAACCGGAGTTGCCTTAACCGTTTACCTGAATTCGCCACCTACAGAGCCGCGTGAGCGTGATTATATCTTCGTGGGTTCATTCTACTTTATGTCGATTTGGGCGGGATTTGCGGTGATGCAGATACTTGAGTTTATTCAGAAGTTTGTGAAAGCAGATAAGGCCAAATGGGCGATTGCTGCCCTATTAGGTTTAACGGCTCCTGCGATTTTGGCCCAACAAAACTGGGATGACCACGATAGAAGTGGTCGTGTGCACCAAATCGATTTTGCTAAAAACCTATTGAATTCTTGCGCACCTAACGCGATTCTATTTACTGGAGGGGATAATGATACATTCCCGCTTTGGTATGTACAAGAAGTAGAAGGATTCAGAACTGACGTTCGTGTATGTAATTTGTCTCTATTAGGAACGGATTGGTACATCGATCAAATGAAACGCAAGACCTATGAATCACAACCTTTACCGATTCTCTTATCTAAGGATCAGTTAATGGAAGGGGTAAATGATCAGATTTTATTCAATCCTAAAGAGGGTTTAACTGCGATGTCTTTACCGGACTATTTGGACTTATTGCATAAAGACAGTCCATCGATCCAAGAGCAAACGCAACTAGGCGAAACAATTAATACGCTTCCCACGGATTCTGTGGTTATTCCTGTAGATATCGCAGCGGTGGCTAAATCGAATTGGTTCCCTAAGCAATTTGTCCCTTATATGTCACCAGCGCTAGGTTGGAAATTGCCATCGCACAACATCTACAAAGGGGAATTGATTCAATTAGAGATCATCTCAAACAATGCGATCTCAGGGTGGAAACGTCCGATTTATTTTGCTTCTACGTTGCCAAATGACCAATATTTAGGTTTGAAGGAATCCATGCAATTAGAAGGTTATGCGTATCGTTTGATGCCATTCAAGATTCCTGGTGCGAATGATGGATATGTGAATACCCAAATCATGTCAGACAACATCTTGAAGAAGATGTATTGGAGAGGATTAGCCGATGATAAAATATATTACCACGGTGATTTCTACTTAGGTATTCCATCGGTTACAGCACGTCTTAGCGTGTACCGTTTAGCGGATCAATTAGTTCGAGAAGGAAGTTTAGCTCAGGCGAAAAAGGTCTTGGATTATTTGGACCAAAAAATGCCTGATAAAGTGATTCCTTACGATCAATTCTCTGCTTCGATGGTGGAATTGTATATTGCTGTGGGTGATGCTACTTCTGCGCTTAGAATTGCAAAACGCATGGTAGATCGCGATGATCAATTATTAGATTACTACTTAGATGGTCGCTATGCGTACCACGAACGAGATGTTCAAATAGCCATCTACGAAATGAACTTAGTCGTATCAGCTTTAAAGGCTTCGAAGGTGAACCCCGCGCAATACCAGGCATTAGAGGCGAAGTTTACGAAGCAGATGGGTCGTTTACAATAATGTATAGAGCATAAAGCATAAAGAATAATGATGGAATAAAAAGAGCGGCATTTGCCGCTCTTTTTATGTTTCAGTAATTAAAACACTTCATGAAATCATCGCCGAAGGCGATACAAACTTTATTCTTTGTGCTTTATTCTTTGTTCTTTGTTCTTTGAAAAAGAAAGCCTCTTTTTTTTAAGAGAACATATCCCTCACCTTATGAAAGAATCCTTTCTCCGCTTTCCCTGGTTGAGGAGCGAAGTTAGGGGAGGCACGGAGTTTTTCTAATAATTCGGTTTCTTCTTTACTAACCTGTTTAGGTGTCCAGATATTCACATGAACTAATTGATCTCCAATCGAGTAACCGTTTAGTTCTTTGATCCCTTTGCCTTTTAAGCGTAAGATTTTTCCACTTTGCGTTCCTGCGTCTAAGGTAATCTTTGCTTTTCCACCGATAGTAGGCACCTCTACTGACGTTCCTAAGGCAGCATCCACAAAGTTTACGTACAGATCATAGATCACGTTGTTTCCATCGCGGTGCAAAAGATCGTGTGCTTCTTCTTCAATAACAATGAGTAAATCACCGGCTACGCCACCACGAGGGGGAACGTTTCCTTTTCCAGACATCGAAAGCTGCATGTCGTTTGAAACGCCAGCTGGGATTTTGATCGGGATGATTTCTTCTTCTAATACGCGTCCTTCTCCAAAGCAATCGCCACATTTTGCACCTACGGTCTTACCCTCTCCGCTACAGTGAGGACATGTAGAGGAAGTGACCATTTGGCCTAACATGGTTTGTTGTACTTGACGAACTTGACCAGAACCTTGGCAAGTGCCGCATGTTTTCAAGTCAGTTCCGTTTTTAGAACCGTTACCGGAGCAAGATTTACAGGCTACGTGGCGTTTTACCTTGATTTTCTTTTCTACGCCATTCGCGATTTCTTCCAGATTTAGCTTCAATTTGATGCGAAGATCCGTTCCTCTGCGTTGACGACGACCACCGCCGCCACGTCCTTGGTTGAAGAAGCTACCGAATGGACTCTCGTCTCCACCTCCGAAAATATCTCCAAACTGAGAGAAGATATCCTCCATGTTCATGCCGCCACCGCCAAAACCACCGCCAGCAGCGCCACCCATTCCAGCGTGACCGAAACGGTCGTATTGTGCCTTCTTTTGGGAATTGCTTAACACCTCATAGGCTTCCGCTGCTTCCTTGAATTTCTCTTCTGCCTCCTTGTTATCTGGATTCTTGTCTGGATGGTATTTTACCGCCATTTTGCGGTACGCTTTCTTGATCTCGTCCTCCGATGCGGATTTAGAAACACCTAAAATCTCGTAATAATCTCTTTTTTGCGCCATTATCTATTAATTTCCAACCACCACTTTCGCAAAGCGGATGACCTTTTCATTCAATGTATATCCTTTCTCAACTACTTCGACCACTTTACCTTTTTCCTCTTCAGAAGGGGCAGGGAATTGCGTGATGCAATCGTGGATTTCTGCGTCGAATACTTCGCCTTTAGCAGGTAATTCTTTCAATCCTTTGGATTGTAAAATGTTACCGATCTTCGTGAAGATTAATTGCGTTCCTTCGGAGATTTCTCCTTCGGGTGCGTTGGCTAACGCACGCTCATAGTCATCGATGACAGGTAATAAGTCAACGATTAAACGTTCCGATGCGGTTTGGATGAGTTCTATTTTCTCTTTAGCCGTACGTTTACGGAAATTTTCGAAGTCTGAATACAGGCGAAGGTATTTCTCCTTCATCTCTGCTAATTCATCTACAGGTGCCGTTTCTTCAGCTTCTTGCGTGTTTTCTACTTCTTGATTGATAATTTCTTCCTCAGGCGTTTGTTCGTTTTCTTTCTTTTTCATGATACAAAATTACGATTGCGAAATCCTTCATACAAATTCAATACCAAAAACAATTTTCTGACACTTTGGCATAATTGAAATGACCTTTGTAATTTTAAACAAATGTCAAAAAGTCCAGCAGAAATTTCCCGTCTAATTAAGGCCAAAGCTCAGTCTTTCGGTTTTGCCTTTTGTGGTATTTCTGAAGCAGGGTTCTTAGAGGAAGAGGCGCCGCGTTTAGAAGCCTGGTTAAACTCTAATCAACACGGTGAAATGGCCTATATGGCGAATCATTTCGATAAACGTCTGGATCCTCGAAAGCTGGTGGACGGTTGCCAAACCGTCGTTTCACTGGTCTATAATTATTTCCCAGCGGAAGAAATTGCGGTAAATGATTTCAAGATTTCAAAATATGCCTATGGTGAAGATTACCACCGGGTCATCAAAGACAAGATGCAAGGTTTATGGGATGCCTTACAAACGGATCTAGGGGAATTTTCGGGGAGGATGTTTGTAGATTCTGCACCTGTGCTAGAAAAAGCGTGGGCGAAGAAGTCTGGTTTGGGGTGGATAGGAAAGAATGCGAATTTGATTATTCCGAAAAAGGGGAGTTTTTATTTCCTAGCAGAGCTGCTGATTGATTTACCTGCCACACCAGATGGGCCTATCAAAGACTTTTGTGGTACTTGTACGCGATGTATCGACGCTTGTCCTACGGATGCCATTACGCCCTATGTGGTGGATGGGAGTAAATGTATTTCCTATTTTACAATTGAATTAAAGGATCAAATGCCGGCCAGCTTGCAGGGAGATTTTCAAAACTGGATTTTTGGCTGTGATATTTGCCAAGACGTGTGTCCTTGGAATCGCTTTTCGAAGCCGCACCGAGAACCAAGATTTGATACGAATCTACAAGAGGTGGATTGGGAAGGATTGTCTGAAGAAGTTTTTCAGACCTTATTTCACTATTCTGCGATCAAGCGTACCAAGCTGAAAGGCATTCAACGAAACATCGATTACGTAAAAAAAAAGAGGCCGTGAAACCACGGCCCTTTTCAAGCAAAATAAAACCCTAAAGTGATTGTCGTATAAGTAAGCTCGGTTCGATGACCTCTGCTGTCTTTTGATTGTTAAGGATCATTTCGGCCGCTTTTTGGCCTAACTTCTCCGGATGTGTGCTCACCACGGTGATGCCCCCGGCAATAATTTCCTTAAAGGGATGATCGTTCAAGGAGATGATGCCAATATCTGTACCTAAACTCCAGTTCTTTTTCTCCGCGTATTTGATAGCCTGGAAAAGATCGGTATCTGACAAAGTGAAATAAATTTCCTTTTGTTGAAAGTCGTCCTCTTCTAGGCCATCCAATACTTGGAATTTCAATGAATTCGCTTCGCAGAATTCACTGCACGCATTGATTAATTCAGGATCGAAGTATTCGTCTTCGCTCAACACTAAATTAAGGCTGCGGTACTTATTAAACAGGTTTAGTTGGGTATTAAAAATCTTCTTTAGCGAGGGATTAGGAGGGCAGATGAGACTGGAATGACGGATGGTTCCGAAGTTTTGGTCCAATAAAATCAAGCGATCCCCCGCTATTTTCTGTAATATCTTCACCGTTTCTTCATCCTCATCGATTAAATGCGGTTGAATCAGGTAATAATGGTAATTGCCTAATTGTTGTCCAATGATTTCCTTAAACTCCTTGGGTTTGTATTGGTAGGTGTAAATATCCACCATCACATTTTTGCCAAAATGATCCAGAAAGGCATTGTACAAGGTTTGATTCGTTTCTGTCATCCGGCCAATCAAGAAAAGTACTTTTGTCTTTACTTTTAAACTGGACTCTGAAATGAAATAACCTTTGCGGAAAATGGACGTGATCGCACCCATTTTATGTAACTCGGTATAGGCTCTTTCCACAGTGTCGCGAGAAAGGTAGCATTCTTCCGAAGCCTCATTAATGGACGGCAATCGCTCGCCAGGTTTTAGCTCCCCCATCTCAATATCCTGCAAAAGTGAATTCACTAATTGCTGGTATTTAGGGATTTTGTTTCCTGAATTCTTTACGTTAAATGAAACAAATGCTTTATTCATATCGAAGAAAAATTCTTGTTCCAAAATTACAGTGATGGCATGGTGTAGCATAGGACGAATCTTTCAAATACGTGGACAATTCTTGCATTTGCTTATTTCAGGACAAATCCGTCCAATTTCCTGGTATTATTCCCTAATTTTAAGATTCGAATGAAAAGGCTATTTTTCTTCTTGGCGATGTGTGCTGTTTTGAGTCTTCAAGCTCAAAAGCAGACGCGCTATGAACGCTTAAGTACAGCATCTGGTTTGTCCCAAAGTTCCGTTTACAAGATCATTCAAGATAAGCAAGGTTTTCTTTGGTTTGCGACAGGTGATGGTTTGAATCGTTACGATGGGCATAATTTTAAGATTTACCGGAATGATCCGAGTGATCCTACCACCCTTAGTGGAAGTGAGATTTTTACGGTGGCGCAAGATGATGAGGGTAACTTATGGGTAGGTACGCGTAATTCTGGTTTGAATAAGATTGAATTAGCGACTGGTAAAATTACCCGAATCACAAAAGGGCCGGGTGGGCAAGATTTGTCCAATTCCAATATTCCTAGTATTCTCAATATTGGCAAAGGTAGAATGGGGGTGGCTGTCTTAGGCCTAGGTTATTTAGTCTACGATATTCGCACGAATCAAGTCATAAGCGCTGAATCCGAATGGAAAAATACCATTGTAAAAGAAGTAGTTCGTTTGTTCAAACATTCGTCTGGCACTGTTTGGATGGGTACCCGGACCGGGTATTTAGTTTCTCAGTTGAATGCACATAGTTTTATTCCCTATCAATTTGGGGCGAATAATTACCGGGTGCGCGCGCTTTTTGAAACGAAAAATGGGGATATTTTAGTGGGTACAGATGGAAAAGGAATTTACCGTTTCACCCCTAAAAACCAGCAATTCAAAGTGGTTTTTTACCAGGCATCTGATCCTTTGTCACGACAAAATATAGTCACTTCTTTTGCTAAAGATGCGATGCAAAATCTCTGGATTGGTACGGATAATGGCGTTTATAAGCTAAATGGAGAGGATTTTAAATCCTACACGAATATCCCCTCTAATCCAGATCCAGAATTAGGTCTTTCTTCTAACTCCGTCATGAGTCTTTTTACGGATGCGAATCAAAACACCTGGGTGGGAACATGGGAGGCTGGTTTGAACATTTCTTTTTTTCAAAAGCCTCGTTTCGCCGTACTTCGGTATAAACCGAATACCCTGCAGGGCTTATTGAGTAATAAGGTCAGTACCTTATTAGCGGATGGTGATAAGGGCGTTTGGGTAGGAAGTAATGTGGGTTTATCCTATTTTAACCATAAATCGGGTCAAGTTACGCATTACTTGCAGAGTGCATCGAGTAATAAATTAAATTCTACGGAGACCTATGATGTCAATTTTATACATCCTTCTATAAACGGAGGAGTGTGGGTAGGACTTTGGGGAAAAGGGATAAATCTGTTCACAAAAGAGCGTCAGCTGAAGGATTACCCTTTCAAACCCGGTGTCAGAGAAGCGAATTTTAATACCCTAGAAAATTTTAATTCGGAGTTTCTTCTTGGAACGCAAGGGATGGGAGTAGTCGCATTCAATCCGATGACGAAACAATACCGTGTTCCTTTTGCCGAACTAGGTAAAAAGAATTTCTTGAATAAATCGATTGCGGCCATCCGGGTTTTGAATGGAAAGGAGATTTGGGTGGGTACGGTCGGTTTTGGATTATATGTTTTCGACGTTAGCAATAGAAAATTACGTCATTATGTGAAATCAGAAGAAATTGGGGCCTTGAGTTATAATCATGTGAATAAAATTTACCAAGATCGTCAGAAGCGGATTTGGGTAATGACGCAGGGTGGAGGATTAAATCAATACTTGGGGGCTGGCAAAGGATTTAAAGTGTTCACCGTCAATAATGGATTAGGAAGTAATTCTTTGCGTGGAATGGTGGAGGATGCGAAAGGGGATATGTGGTTCAGTACGAATGGGGGAATTTCGAAGATGGATGGAAAGACCTTGAAATTTGTCAATTTCGAAGAGGCAGATGGATTGCAGGGGAAAGAATTTATGACGAACGCGGTGGCGAAGAATAGCCAAAATTGGTTGTTTTTTGGTGGCGTAAATGGCTTAAATTACTTGAAATCAGACAGTTTGCGCATGCGATTAGATGTGCCGCCAGTCTATTTTACCAAACTCAAAATTTTTAATAAAGAGGTCGAAGCAGGTGAAGATAATTCGCCTCTTCGTGTTGATATCCTGTCTACCAAACACCTCGTTTTGCAGCCGAATCAATCCGTGTTTAGTTTGGACTTTGTCGCTTTAGAATACCAAAGGCCTAAAAATAACCGCTATGCCTATTATTTAGAAGGCTTTGAAAACGAATGGAATTTAGTAGGAACGCAGCGGACGGTGACCTATACTAATTTAAGTCCCGGAGATTATATTTTTAAAGTCAAAGCGAGTAATTCAGATGGAATTTGGGCAGAAAAACCCTATGAGTTAAAGATAACGGTGCTCCCGCCTTGGTACCGCACCTGGTGGGCTTATGTACTTTATGTAGTCTTGTTAGCGGCAGTCATTTATGCGTTTATTCGCGAGGTGCAGGTGAGAGAAGCTTTCCGAACGGATTTGCGCTTGAAAGAGATTGAGAAGGAACGTATTCAAGAACTAGAGCAGGTAAAAACACATTTCTTTACGAATATTTCACACGAATTACGAACTCCTTTGACCCTTATAACCAGTCCATTAGAGAAGTATTTCCTCTCGAATGCGAGCCTCAATAAAGACCAGAAGACAAAGATTAATTCGATTTACCAAAACGCCCAAAAACTTTTGAGACTGATCAATCAGCTACTTGATTTGTCCAAAATCGAATCCGGAAACGTACAACCGGTCGTGGAGAAGCACGATTTGGTCCGTCAATTGCATTCCATCAAACAAAGCTTTGATGCTTATGCTCAGCAAAAGCAGATTAAGTTAAAATGGGATGCGCCCGTTGAATCCTTGTTTGTTTACTACGATGCTGATATCATTGAAAAATGTGTCACAAATCTCCTTTCGAATGCCTTTAAATTCACCCCAGAGGATGGAATCATAGGTATACGTTTAGAATTACATAAGGTATATAAAGGGGCATCGGAATACATCAATCGAGTTTCGATTCATGTTTCTGATACGGGGAAAGGAATTAGTGCGGAACATAGACAGCATATATTTGATCGTTTCTATCAAATTCCGGAGAAAGTAGATCGGGTAGGAACGGGAGTAGGACTTTCTTTGTGTAAAGAATTGATAGAGGTACATCGGGGTTCCATTGAAGTTCAAAGTGATCTGGGAGCGGGTTCTGATTTTAAAATACAGTTCCCTGTTACGCTGGAGGCATTTGATCCGGCTTGGGTGAAGTCGGGGTCGAAAGAAGTCAAAGAGTTACAGAGTCAACTAGTCGACTCAGCCCAGGTTATTCAGCAAGAGAAACAGATTTTATTAATCGTCGAAGATCACGCCGAAATGCGGGCTTTTATTCGTGAGATTTTTGAAGGAACCTTTCAGGTGATAGAGGCGGATAGAGGAGAGACTGGCTTAGAAATGGCCTTGACTTATTTGCCCGATGTGGTGATTACGGATTGGATGATGCCAGGTATGTCAGGAGTGAATTTGTGCAAGCAGATTCGCAAGAACGCGAAGACAAGTCATATACCTGTCGTTATATTAACTTCCAAAAGCTCACAGGAAAGCCAAATCGAAGGAATGCAGTCCGGCGCAGATGATTTTATCTCCAAGCCTTTCCATGCGGATATTTTGGAATTAAGAGTGGCTAAATTATTGGAAGCGAAAGAACGCTTGCGCAAAAGCTGGCAAGATTCCGTTCTAAATCAAGATTTACAGCAGGCATTCGTGTTCGAAGATGAATTTCTTTCGAAAGCTACGCAAGTGGTCATCGAGCATCTAGAGGAAGCCGAATTTGATGTAGAACATTTAGAGCAAGCGATGGATATGAGCAAGATGCAGCTGTATCGTAAGTTGAAAATGTTAACTTCGCTAGCTGGAAACGAATTTATTCGCTCTATTCGTTTGCAACAAGCTAGACTATTATTAGAAAAGGGTTCATTGAATGTCTCAGAGGTGGCTTACCAAGTAGGCTTCAATGATCCGGCCTATTTTACACGCGCCTTTAAAAAACAATACGGACACTCTCCTAAAACATTCATTTCAAAAAAATAATATGCGTAAACTTTCCCTCCTTCTTGTTTGTGGATTTTTGGTTTCTTGGGGCTTTTTAGCTCACAAAACCCTACAGCAGATTGCTATTTATCCCTTGCCTGCAGATTTAGGTCTGTTTTTCTATGCTAATCAGGACTACATCGTACAACAATCCATTCGCCCAGATGTGCGCCGGAAAGATGACAAGACGGAGGATTCTAAGCACTATTTGGATATGGATGCCCCCGTCTTTGGCCCTAATTACCGAACCGATATTCCGCATGATTTCAAACAAGCTGTCATGAAATATTCCTTCGACAGTTTACGCAAAGAAGGCTTAGTTCCCTGGGAGGTGAATCGAGTATACGGTCGTTTAGTCAATGCATTTAAGCAGGAGATGCGTGATTCTGTGTTATTTTACGCGGCCGATTTAGGCCATTATGTATCAGATGCGCACGTACCCTTGCATACCACGAGGAATCACGATGGGCAATTAACAAACCAAAAAGGGATGCACGTGCTTTGGGAATCCCTTGTTCCTGAAGCGCAATTAAAGAATTACGCCTTATATCAGCCTCAAGCGGCATCTTATATTGCCAAACCTCAGGATTTTATCTTCCAAGTGTTACTAGAGTCTCACGCAATGTTGCCGGAAATGTTTAAGGTAGAAACGGAAGTTCGCCAGGCTTTAGGAGAGGAGAAATCCTTTAAAATGGTCGAGCGCTACGGAAAAATGCAGCGTTATTATACGGATGAATTTATTCAAGCCTATGCAGCAAAATTAGGCTCTTCCATTCAGGGGCGCATGATTCAATCTTCTCACAGGGTGGCTTCTTTTTGGTATTCTGCTTGGAAAGATGCGGGTTCTCCTGCTTTTGTAACGAAGGAAATCAGTGCAGAAAAGAAGGCTGCCTTTGAGTCAGAAAAAGCACTTTGGAAGTCTAATACGTTGATTTCGACAGGACAACTACTCTCTTTGCACAAGAAATAAATGCAGAAGATCTTAGTCCTTTCTGATACCCATTCTTATTTGGATCCACGTTTGATCCCGCACGTGGAAGCCTGCGATCAGATTTGGCACGGGGGTGATTGGGGTTCGGTGGCGGTGGCTGATACGTTGATGGGTTTTGGGAAGCCTGTGTATGGAGTTTACGGAAATATCGATGACCGAACCATTCGAAATATGTTTCCTAAAATCGCCCGCTTCACCTGCGAGGAAGTGACGGTCGCCATGACGCATATCGCCGGTGCGCCATCGTCCTATAAACCCGATGCATTGGAGACTTTTTCGATGGGATTACCTATGATCTTTGTCTGTGGTCATTCCCACATTTTACAAGTAAAAAGAGATCAAAATCGCAACCAGATGCTCTTTTTGAACCCGGGTGCTGCGGGTCAACACGGATTTCATTCCGAGCAAACGGCACTACAATTCAAGATTGAAGGTAAGCGGATTTTTGATATGGAGCTAATTCAAATGCCCCGCATTCACACCAAAATTAAGTAGTCTGAAAGGATTGGATATTTTCAAAGACGCTACCTTTCTGGTAGGACTTCAAGATCCAGCCACCACCCACGACATCATCGCCCTCATAAAATACGGCTGCTTGTCCAGGCGCAATACCTGAAACATCGAAGGCAAAATCTACTTTAATTCGATCTCCCACTTGCTCAATGTGTCCAGCGGTTCCCGCATCTTTATAGCGCACTTTGGTGATGGTTTCAATTCCTTCTGCAGGAATAGAATCGTATTTTTGTAGGTTTAATTGACCTACCCACATACCTGTGCGGTTTAAATCCTCAACTTTACCAATCACCACTTCGTTCGTCTCTTTGCGAATTTCGATCACAAAGGCTGGATAGCCGAAAGCCTTTCCTAAACCCTTTCTTTGGCCCACTGTATAAAAAGGATAGCCCTCGTGTTTACCGATGATTTTTCCTTCCGTATCGATGAAATTTCCGCCTTTCACTTGCTCCTCTAGTTCAGGAACGCGTCTTTTTAAGAACCCACGGTAATCATTATCCGGCACGAAACAGATTTCATAACTCTCGGACTTATTGACTAAATCCACAAAACCACGCTCTGTGGCCATCTCACGAATGCGTGCTTTCGTCAAATGACCTAAAGGTAAAATTGTGCGGGCAAGACTTTCTTGTGAAACGCCCCAAAGCACATAACTCTGGTCCTTCAAAACGTCTACGCCTTTGGAAATAATATGACGGCCATTCTCTTCTCTAATCTGCGCATAGTGGCCCGTCGCAATAAATTCGCAACCTAATTGATCCGCACGACGCAATAAAGCATCCCATTTAATATGCGTATTGCACATCACGCAAGGATTAGGCGTGCGGCCTTCGATGTATTCATTCGTAAAGTAATCGATGACAGAATCACCAAATTCCTCTCTGATATCTAATATGTAGTGGGGGAAACCGAGGGAAACGGCGATATGACGCGCATCATTAATGGAATCCAAAGAACAGCAGCCTGTTTCCTTTTTATCGCCACCTGAACTAGCATAATCCCATGTTTTCATGGTCATGCCGATGACTTCATATCCTTGTTCGTGTAGTAAAACAGCTGCGACCGAGCTGTCAATTCCGCCGCTCATAGCGACTAAAACGCGTCCTTTTTTCTCCATATTTGCTGCTCAGGTTCAATGCCTGACGAAATTATGCTGCAAGTTACGGCTAATCTTTGTAAATACGTGTACAAAGCGTATTTTTGCTCATTATTCAAATACCGTCTATGTTAAAAACGAAAGTCAAAGTCAGTTCGATTGAAAATCTCTCCGATGCCCGTTACTGTGCAGGAATGGGAGTGGAGTGGTTGGGTTTCCCCTTGGCGATGCCATTAGAGAAATTGGTGGAGATCAGAAACTGGTTAGCTGGCGTTCAGATCGTAGGTGAGTGTGCAGGATTGAAACCGGAGGAAATAAAGGCTTTAGTGGCTTCGCATCAACCAGATGCAATCGAGATTGATTCGAAAGTGAATTTGGTGTTGATTCAAGACATTGATTTACCTAAAATTTTGCGCGTAAACATTGATACGGATAATTTACCTGCTCTATTTGCTTCAGCTGCGCCCTATGTGAGTTACTTTTTATTAGTGGGCGAGGGTCCAGAATCTTTGCAGGGAATGGAATCCTCGATTGAAATTTGGGCGGCTCAATATCCGATTATTTTAGGTTTAGACGTTCCAGAGGAAGATTTAGCCGAGTGGGTGGAACAAACATCAATCCAAGGAATCGGTTTAACCGCAGGAAAAGAAGACCGTCCGGGTTTTCGCGATTTTTCTGATTTAATGAGTATCTTGGAAAAATTAGAAATTGACTAATATGATAGCAAATATCAAAGTGAAATATGCTCAGGTGAAGGCGTTCGTTTCAGCGAAAGTGTCCGCTTTAGGCTTGTTATTGTTAGCGGGTTTTAAAAAAGTAGTAGGGGAGCGTATTTATAGCATTTGTGTAGGCTATGTAGTTTTAGGGCAAGTATTTGTGCAAACGCAAGGTCGCAAAGTGCAGGCTTATTACGATTCCAAAGTGGATAAAACCACTCCTTATTATAAACCCATCGTAAAAGGGTATAAATTCTTTGCTAAATCAGCCTTATTTGTATTGGTTTATTTACTAGTCATTGAGACGAATTTCTTCTTTTTAACTGGAGAGATGCCAAGCGTCGATGATTTGCAGAACCCTAAATTATCCCAATCATCCGAGATTTATTCAGCGGATGGAGTGCTGTTAGGCAAGTTTTTTGCGGAGAATAGAACGCCAATACGCGATTTTAATCAGATTTCACCCTATTTAGTGAAGGCCTTAGTGGCGACCGAAGATGCGCGTTTTTACGAGCATACAGGAATCGATTTTCAAGCGTGGGCGGGTGTGTTAGTGGGTATCGCTAAAGGAGGAGATCGTGGGGGTGGAAGTACGATTTCTCAACAATTAGCGAAGAATTTATTTAAAACGAGAACGAAGAAAGGCTTTGTGAAGACGGGTCTTTTGGGCTATATCCCAGGATTAAATAAGTTGATTTATAAGTCCAAAGAATGGGTTACCGCTATCAAATTAGAGCGTTTTTATACCAAAGATGAGATCATTTTATGGTATCTGAACACCGTGGATTATGGCAATAATGCCTATGGAATTAAGGTAGCTTCTAAGACCTATTTCAATACTTCGCCCGACAGTCTGAATATTCAGGAGGCTGCAATTTTAGTAGGTTTGCAGAAAGCGACGACGACCTATAACCCGAAGCGGTACAAAGGGAGGCCTTTGGCAGAAAACAAAGCCTGGAAGCGCCGTAATGTGGTTCTAGCCCAAATGGTGAAGGCCGGTTACCTGCGCAAAGTAGATTATGATTCACTAGCCGTTATGCCTATCGAGTTGCATGAAAACGAGGAATCTCCTTATGATGGCACAGGAAATTATTTCAAAGTCGCTGTGGCGAAATACTTGAATGAGTGGGCAGAGAAGAATGATATCGAATTAGATCTGTACCGGGATGGCCTAAAAATTGTGACGACGATCGATTCGAAAATGCAGATTTATGCAGAGGAATCCGTGGAAGAAGGGATGCGTGCCACCCAAAAGAACTTTGATAATCACTGGGCAAACCAGAATCCGTGGGTAGGCGAAAACGGTCAAGAAATACCTGGCTTCATCGATACGGTAGCGAAACGAACAGAATATTATAAGTATTTATCGGCTCGTTTTCCTAAGAACCCCGATTCGGTCAAACATTATATGAAGGATGTGAAGCGTGATATGTGGGTCTATTCTCGTAACTCGATGGGGGAAGAAAAGCGCACGATGAGTGCCTATGATTCGATTCAATATTACAAGAAATTTTTGCAAGCGGGTATGATGACGATGGATCCATTTACGGGTCACATTAAAGCCTGGGTGGGCGGTTTGGATTTTAAATATTTCAAATACGATCACGTTAAACAAGGTCGTCGTCAACCTGGATCAACTTTTAAGCCTTTCGTTTATACCTCTGCGATTGATGGTCCTAAGGATCTTTCGCCTTGTTACCTGATGCGTGATGAGCCGTTTGAAATCGAAGTAGAGAATGCAAAAGGAGAGAAAGAAATGTGGCGTCCTGGTAATGCAAATGGTAGTTTTTCGGGTAGAGAAATGCCGATTAAGCGTGCTTTGGCCCAAAGTATTAACTCCGTTACCGCTCGACTTACGAATGAAGTAGGGGCGGATACTGTGATGTATTATGCCAAGAAAATGGGGATTAAGAGTCCATTAAAAGCGGTTGCTTCGATCGGTTTAGGCTCTTTTGATGTCAATCTCTTCGAGATGATAGGAGCTTATTCTGCCTTTGTCAATGAAGGGATGCACGTGGAGCCGATGCTCGTTCAAGAGATTCAAGATCAAAATGGAAAGGTATTGCAACGATTTGATCCTACCATGGAGCAAGTGATTCGAAAGGAATCAGCACAATTAGTCCGCTATATGCTGGAGGGTGTTATTCACGAAAGTGGAACAGGTAGCTCTTTATTATATGGAGAAGGAGATATTTTATTGCCTAAAGACAATCGCTATGCGCGTGTTTTTGCGGGTAAAACAGGAACGACTTCGAATCATTCCGATGGTTGGTTCATCGGGATGTCGCATAATTTGATTTCTGGGGTTTGGGTAGGTGGAGATGATCGATCGATTCACTTTAGAACAGGTGCTTTAGGGGAGGGATCGAAAACCGCTCTGCCGATCTTCAAGCGCTTCATGATTAAAGTGGTCAAAGATCCTCTTTTAGCGCAATACCGCCCGGAGCCTTTTGAGAAATTAGATCGCCGTGTCGTGAAGAAGGATTTTGATTGCTCAAACGGCTCTTATGCTTTGCCAGATTCCCTTCAAGTTTCTGATGCTGAATTGGATTCGATGAATGCCTTGTTAGATGATAATGCAACCGCGTCAGACTCGACGGGTTCTCCTCAATAAAATGAATAAACACGATATTGCAGCCTATTTTCAAGGCTTACAGGATAAGATTTGTGCGGGAATAGCTGCGACAGATGGAGTGGCTTCTTTTAAAGAGGACAAGTGGACTCGAGCAGAAGGTGGTGGCGGAAAAACTCGAGTAATAGCCAATGGAGCCATTTTAGAGAAGGGGGGAGTTAATTTCTCAGCTGTCGAAGGGCCTTTGCATCCGAAGATGGTCACTAGCCTGAATGTCACGGAAGAAGTCGAGTTCTTTGCGACTGGTGTTTCCATCGTGATGCATCCAGAGAATCCCTGGGTACCCATCATTCACATGAATGTGCGGTATTTTGAGTTGAGTAATGGGGAATTTTGGTTTGGTGGTGGAATTGATTTGACGCCTCATATCATCATTCCGGAACAAGCAAAGTGGTTTCACGAGCAATTGAAAGCCGTTTGTGATCGATTTGATTCGAGCTATTATCCGAAATACAAAACCTGGGCGGATGATTATTTCTATAGTCCACACCGGGAAGAGACTCGTGGCATTGGAGGTATTTTCTTCGATTATATCAAAGGAGATAGAGAAACGGTGTTTGAGTTTGTCAAAGCCGTGGGCGAATCCTTTGAGCCTATTTATAGTCATTTAATGCGATTGAATGCATTGCGGGAGTTTACGCAAGCGGAAAAAGAGTTTCAATACATTCGCCGCGGACGTTACGTAGAATTTAATCTAGTACATGACAGAGGAACGAAGTTTGGCTTAGAGACGAATGGAAGAACGGAATCGATCTTGATGAGTTTGCCCCCGATGGCGGCTTGGGAATATATGTACGATCCGAAGGTGTTTCCGGATGGTCAGAAGACCTTTGATCTATTGAAAAAAGGAATAAACTGGATATAAAAAAAGGGGCTCATCGAGCCCCTTTCTATTTATTCTGCTTCCCAGACAATATAGTTTATTCTGCTTCCCAGACAATATCGATGCCTTTAGGGGTCATCAATAAAACGCGGGTAGGAGCGGGTAACAAGACTAAGCGAGCGTTTGCAATTGGATCTTCGATCCATTCTACTTCTACGCCTTCTTTCTTACCAATTTCGATTTCGCCGTCAGCCGTTTCCACGAATTTCTTCGCTAAATAGGCCGTAGGTAATAAAACATCCGATTCTGGGCAGTGCTTTAAATGCACTTTCTCCAAAATATCCTCTAATTGATCTCCGTATTTCTCATTGAAATCATCTTCCAAATCGTGAAGCATTTCCTCTACATCATCGTAAGTATCATCTGAGTAGTTCAATTTGCTCAATTCTAATCGCTTTTCTAAGATGGCGATCATCGCCTCATCAATCGTATTCATTTTAAACGGATTTGTTTTTACAAAGATAGGGGCTGAAACGGAGATTCCCTTGGAAATGTGGGGTCAAAAAGAATATTTCCTTTTTCGATCGATAATCCCGAGGCAAAATTATTCGTGTAGAGTTGCCCAGTTCCTAAGCCTTGTGGAATTTTTACGTCATAATCCCCAGTCAATTGAGCGATGGCTTGTAATCCGATGTTGGATTCTAAAGCAGAGGTAATCCACCAATCTTTTCCCTTTTCTGTAGCCCAATTTATCCAATCGCGGGTCGCCTGAATTCCACCTAAGAAGCTAGGCTTCAAGATGATGTAGTCTGGGTTAATGAACGTGGCGATGGATTTATCTTGCATGCCTATCAATTCTTCATCTAAGGCGATGGGGAGTATTTGTTGAGCAATGAGCTTACGCATTTCTTCGGGCTGACCGGCTTTGATGGGTTGCTCGATGGAATGCAGGTCGTAAGCGGCTAATTTCTCTAGTTTATAGGGTGCCTCAGCAGGTGAAAAGGCGCCGTTTGCGTCTACACGTAAAATAAGTTCCTCTGCGGGGAAGCGGGAGCGAATACTTTTCAAGAGCGAAAGCTCGGTTTCAAAATCAATCGCACCGATCTTTAATTTAAGGCAAGAATAACCTTGTGCTAATTTTTGTTCGATTTGCTCGCGCATAAATTCGGCACTGCCCATCCAGATGAGCCCATTGATGGGTAGAGACTTTTCTCCCTGAGCAAATTTATTGGTAAATGGCGCGGCGAAATC